>OJON01001413.1_pt1 | contig 12923 bp, 8 predicted proteins | sample 1598031 | NCBI WGS metagenome assembly OJON01 (sample SAMN01915216, study PRJEB22387) | human gut metagenome | isolation source: stool | host: Homo sapiens | place: USA | reverse complement strand
TCGATGAAAATCGACACTCCTTCCTTTAAAAATAAAACTAAAACGTGTTGACCGGAATTTCCTCATTCTGGTCAACACGTTTTTACGTTACTTTTTATTTTGCACGTCCCAATACATTTGCCAGTTTCGCAAATTCTTCCAAAGACAATGCCTCTCCTCTCACCGATGGTGAAAATCCGCACTCTGCGATTGCAGCCTCTATTGTCTCTTTTTCAAAAGACAACCCCTCATAATTCTTCAGACCGTTTGCCAGCGTTTTTCTTCTCTGATTAAACGATGCCCGAATAATCTGAAACAACAGTTTTTCATCGTCTACCTGTACCGGTGTCTCAGCATGGCGGGTCAGACGAATCACCGCACTTCCCACTTTCGGTCTCGGCATAAAACAGTTCGGTGGAACATTGGCAACAATATAAGGTTTTGCATAGTACTGCACTGCCAGAGATAATGCACCGTAATCTTTCGTTCCCGGGCCCACCTGCATACGATCCGCTACTTCTTTCTGTACCATGACAGTAATGGATTCTACAGGCACATGGCTTTCAAACAGACCCATAATGATCGGTGTCGTGATATAATATGGAAGATTTGCAACCACTTTGATCGGGCGGCCTCCATTTTTCTCTTCTGCCAGCTTTGCAATATCCACTTTCAGGATATCTTCATTGATCACCGTTACATTGTCATAATCGCTCAGCGTATCCTCCAGGATCGGGATCAGACTTTTATCAATCTCCACCGCATATACCTCTCTGGCTGCATATGCCAGATACTGTGTCATCGTTCCCATACCCGGTCCGATCTCCAGAACAAAATCATCCTCTGTGATCTCCGCCGCACGGATAATTTTATCCAGCACATGAGGATCGATCAGAAAGTTCTGTCCAAACTTTTTCTGAAATGTAAAGCCGTATTTGTTCAACACAGCAATGGTTGCCTGGGGATTGCCAAGATAAGGCTCTCTCTTACTCATAGTTCTTCCTTTCCTGTTGTTTTCCAAAACGTGTAAAAAGGGCATAGCTTTCTGTCGCCATGCCCCATGTTGTCATGCTCTTTTATAAATCAAAATCCTTTTCATAAAGAAGAATTCGACCGTCTGCATCTGTATGACGTTTGGAAAGTTTTCTTCCCAGCTTTACGCCACTTGCCTTACGGATCGCACCGTCTACCATCTCTTTTACTTTTCCGATAGTAATCGGTTCATCCTCTTTCTGGTTATCTCCGATCATGGTGTACAGAGCAAGCACACCCATCTCATCCATGCGGAAACCATTTTCTCTCGCATACGTTCTTGCAAATGTTACCAGCTCATCATTGGTAAAGACCGGAATCGAAATAACGGTTTCGAATTTTTCTGCAAATTCCGGATAATCCGCCAGCATCTTACGCATATTTGCTTTATCATCTTCAATCAGAAGAATCATACTGTCTGTACGGAAATCCATCGCCTGAGAAAGTTTTTCGATCGTCTCCGGTGTCATAAAACTTGCTCTCTCGATCAGAAGAAAGCCTCCTGCCATCTTGCTGATAATTGTTGCCGGATCTTTCCTGTTAATATCCGATGCATCCAGATTTGCATACTTGACAGCTTTCAGTCCCAGTTCTTTGCAGATTGCTTTTACAAGCCCTTCACTCAGTCTGGTTTTTCCTGTTCCGTGACTTCCCATGATTGCGATATTTCCACGATGAGATGTTTTCTCACTGGCATATTCATATGCCCCGTGAATCGCATCCAGAATCTGATCATCCATGCCCGGCACTTTAGCAAAGTACGAAAACAGCTGTTTCTGTTCTGCCGTCAGACGTTCCGGTCTGGTATTGTTCAGGATCCTCTGGCGTTTTTCTTCGGGTGTCTCCCGTTCCAAAGTCATCTCACTGATATCCGGCTGTATCTCTGCTTCTTCCAGCATCTTATCGATATGATCACCTTCCGGTTCCTCTGCCTCCGTTTCAGAACCTTCTTCCACAACAGATTCCTCTGTGGTATTCTCTTCTGTCATCGGTTCTGTCTTTTCTTCAAAAGCAATTTCTTCCTCAGATGCTGTCTCCGGTTCCGGATCCAGGCTTGCAGACCGTTCTGCTTCTTCCTGTTCCCGGAGCCCATCCATACCGCTCAGAGCAGCTTTGAGTTCTTCTTCCAGATTAAATTCCTGTGTATCTCCCGGTGTCGCATGCCATGCATCCTGCTTTGTCACATCCGGAATCACTCTTGTCGCATCCAGATCTTCGATTTCCGGTTCTGTTTCCTCCGTTTCTTCCGGATATTCCATCTCAATCATCGGTGCTGCTTCTGATCCGGTAATATCTTCTTCTGTTTCCGGCTCTTCTGTCGATTCCGCCGAAGTTTCAGTTTCCGGTGCATCAGACGATGTTTCTTCTGCAAAATCCAGAGAAAGTCCGGAAAGGCTTGCTTCAAAAGCTGCCATCGCTTCATCCGCCGCATCCGTCAGAGTTTCTGCCGGCTCTTCTTCCGTTACTATCTCAACCGCTCCCTCAACCCTTTCTTCCAGTACATCACCGGCTGTATCTACTGTTTCTTCTGCAACTACTTCTTCCGGTTCACCGATGATTTCTTCTGCTGTTACTTCCTCCACAGCCGGTTCTTCCTCAGCTTTTTCTGCGGCATCCTCGCCTGCTTCTTTCGCCAGGGAAGACGAAGTCTCTGCAAATAATGCATCCAGATCCACTTCCTGAACACTGATGATTTCTTTATCCTCCGGTTTTTCCACCTTCGGTTTTTCCATCATTTCCAGTTCGTCCATCTCGGTTCTGCTCACTCCGGCAACTCCGCTGTCCGCAGAGATGATGCCTTCATTTACAGCTTCCGGCTCCAGATCCTGTACGTGATAGTCTTCCATATTTTCTTCTTGTGCTTCAGGTTCCTGCGGAACTTCTGCTCCTGCTGCTCTTCCCAGTGCCTCAAAAGCATCTACTGCCTTGGTACGGTTAAAACCGGAAAGAATCTCCTGAAAACTTCTGGAAAGACGTTCCTGAAGTTTTTCGGTATCGATATGCGGAATCTCTGTTTCCGGTTTCACCGGCTCTTCCTCCGTCGCCGGAGTTTCTTCCACAGTTGTTCCTGCAGATTCCTGCGGAATCTCTGCTGTTGCTGCCACTTCTTCCTGAGCCTGTTCTTTCTCTTCTTCCACTTTCTGAAGACCCGCCATTGCAGCTGCTGACACACCCGGCAGAATTGTATTTTTTACTTCTTCTGTCAGTTTCGGTCCTGCTGTTGGTTTTGCAACCTTTCCTGCCGCCTTCGCTTTCTCATATTTTTCTTTCTGAGACGGTGACAGTGGCGTGTATGTCATCTTAAGTTCCATCGCTTTGGTTACATATTTGCCTTCACCAAACCACAGAACCAGATCATCACAGGTTTCAACACATTTCTTTTCCTGTCCTGCTTTTTTATACAGTTTTGCCAGTTCATATACCCAGCGTTCTGTGTATTCCCGCTCTTTATATTCCTCCAGAATCGCAATCTGATTTTCCAGAGGCGCTTTCTGTGCTTTGTAAATCTTATATTTCAGAATATATTTGGAAGTATCGTTGGAAGCGGTCTCCAGATATTCATTATAATATTTTACAGCATCATCATATAACCCCATCTTCAAAGCCAGTTCCACCTGACGGTACAGAATCATCTTGCCGATAGATGAACGTTTATGCGCCAGCTGCAGCATCTGCATACTCTTTTCCAGTTCACCATTCACTTCGTAGATATCTGCTACCATACACAAGGTCCGCACACTCTTCACTCTACGCCAGTCGATAGAATCCGCTACCGTAAGAGCCCCTTCATAATCCTGTGCATCCACAAGTCTGTTGATTTCCTCCAATTTCAAATGGTATTCTGTCTTATCCACTGTACTCACCTCTGCTTTTTCTATCAAATTTATAACTGTCTGATACTTTCACAGTTATCTGTTTTCAGTTGTTTATACCCGTAACTGTTAAAGTACTGAACAGTTACCCATAATTGTTCTAAGTGTACCATACTGCCTGTTTCTTGTCAAAATATAACTGTCCTCTGACCGAGACAGTTATTGATAAAATGATGTGTATGAACAAACAAAGGGATGCCGCCCTCCGACAACACCCCTCTTATGTATACGGGAGTCAGTCCCCCTTTTGGTTCTTCTGTCACCCGATTCTCAGTTTAAACTTCTGAATTTCTTTTTCACTGGTCACACGCTCAATCTCTGCGCCCAGACTCTTCAGTTTTCCTTCAAAATCCTCATATCCACGCTGGATATATACGATATCATCCACAATTGTAATACCCTCTGCAGCCAGTCCGGCAATTACCAGTGCCGCGCCTGCACGAAGATCCGGTGCACTGACTCTTGCGCCTGTCAGTTTGTCCACACCATCAATGATGGCTGTATTACCTTCCACTTTTACACAGGCACCCATACGGGTCAGCTCGTCCGCATATTTGAAACGGTTCTCAAAAATGCTTTCCGTAACAATGCTGGTTCCTGATGCCAGAGCCAGTGCTACTGCGATCTGTGGCTGCATATCCGTAGGATATCCCGGATACGGTAAGGTTTTTACATGCGTTCTGCGCAGTTTCTTTGCAGAGATCACGCGTACTGCATCATCAAATTCTTCCACTTCACATCCGATTTCTTCTAATTTAGCTGTAATCGCTTCCAGATGTTTCGGAATTACATTTTTGATCAGAATATCGCCGCGTGTTGCCGCTGCAGCGAACATATAGGTTCCTGCCTCGATCATATCCGGCACAATCGAATAATTTGTACTGTGCAGCATCTCCACACCTCGGATACGGATCACATCCGTACCGGCACCCTTGATATTGGCACCCATGCTGTTCAGGAAGTTTGCTGTATCTACAACGTGTGGCTCTTTTGCCGCATTTTCAATAATGGTATTTCCTTTTGCCATAGATGCTGCCATCATAATATTAATGGTTGCACCTACCGATACAGTATCCATGAAAATATGAGTTCCATGAAGTCCGTCCGGTGCAGATGCCACGATGGCACCGTATTTGATATCGACGGTTGCACCCAGTGCACGGAAGCCTTTCAGATGCAGGTCAATCGGGCGGCTTCCGATGTTACAGCCACCCGGCAGAGGTACTTCTGCTTTTTTATATTTTCCGAGAAGCGCACCCAGCAGATAATAGGATGCACGGATTTTCTTGATATATTCGTAATCTACACTGATATCACCGATAGTGGAACCGTTGATCACTGCAGTGTGACGGTCTACCCGCTCCACTTTTGCTCCGATTCCTCCGATGGCCTCTAAAAGTACATTTATATCATTGACATCCGGAAGGTTTTCCAGCCGGACGGTATCATCTGTCATAATAGCGGCTGCAAGAATCGCAAGTGCTGCATTCTTCGCTCCACCAATCTCTACTTCACCAACTAACGGGTTTCCACCCTTAATAATATACTGATCCATAGTTCACCTCTATGTTTATATTCAGCCAATACAAGTCCCGATAATCCCTCTCATTGATTTTTATGTTATAACAAATCAATGCTTTTGTAAATAAATTTTAAAGATTTCTTATCTTTTTATTCATATTGTCCACTGAATTTTTCAAATAGTTTTACAGAATATCATGACTATTCAGTATCTTCACTGTTTAGTTCCAGACTGTCTACAATACTCTGTAAAGTCTCCTCTAAATTTTTGTTTTCCTCATCAATTGTGATATCTGCATATTTTTCATACAATACCACACGTTCTTCATATAAATCTTTTAATGTCTGTCCGTCCCGCAAAACCACTCCACGGTTTTTCAGGTTGCCCAGCCGTTTCCTCAGAGCTTTGTAAGACAATTTCAGATAAATGACCGTGGCAATCTCTCCAAGATGCTCCATAGCTTCTCTTCCGTACACCACGCTGCCTCCTGTGGCAATTACTGTGCGATTCGCTTCAATAGAAGCATTTACTTGATTTTCAATTGCAATAAAGCCTTCGATACCCTCTTCACTGATAATTTCTTTTAATAATCTCTTTTCCTGCTTCTGAATCAGAAGGTCTGCATCTACAAACTGATAACCTAACTCTTTTGCAAGTATTACACCAATTGTACTTTTTCCAACTCCGGGCATTCCAATTAACACTATATTCTTCATATCTCTCATCCTTATCGCAGCTTACCATTTTATCATATTATCTTAGTTAATACAAGTTTTTATTCCTGTTTGTTATTCGAGAACAAACAATGTGTTACTGTAACAACAATGTGCCCCGGCACATTATTTTCATCATACCACAATTTTCCATGTAAGGGAACTTAAAACTCACGAATAAAGGATTCTACTACATCCGAATGTTCTTCATTTCTCCAGACCAGCAGCACATCGGTGATCAGTTCCTTTTCTGCGATCGGAATCGGACAGATCTTTTCCGACTGTCCTCTCATGGAAGCCGGAAGAATCGCTGTTCCCAATCCGCTGGCTGCCAGACTCATGGCTGTTCTGGCATCCTCACATTCATAATAAACATCACAGGAAAGACCATGTTTTTCAAAAATGGACAACACATACTTTCTGTGACGCTTGGAAAGGATCAGATGATGTCCGGCCAGTTCTTCCAGTGTCAGTTCCCGAAGACCTTCTTCTTCCTGTCCCTGCGGAACCATAGCCATTAATTGTTCCTGTCGCAGTAGTTTGGAACAGAATCCGTTTAAGGCGATCGGCGTACGAAGTGTAGTCACATCAAGGATTCCGTTTTCCAGCTCATCTTTCAGTGTAAAGGTAGATCCGTCATGGATCACAAAACGAATATCCGGATGATGGCTGGTGTACTTTACCAGATATTTTGCCATCATATTCACCGTGGATGGCGTCACACCAAGATGGATCGTCGTTGCCTGGCTGACTTTGATCACTTCTCTTTTCGTAATATCCGTCATGGTCAGAAGACTTTCTGCCCGCACATACAGTGCTTTTCCAGCCTCTGTCAATCGGATATGTTTACTTCCCCGCGCAAACAGGCGTACCTGCAGTTCTTCTTCCAGCATTTTCATCTGGTAACTAAGCGGCGGCTGTGTCATATGCAGGGCTCTGGCCGCACCGCTGATAGTTCCCTCATCTACAATTGCACGAAAATATTCCAGCTGTTTGATCTCCATAGTTTCCTCCGTTTTCCTTTCTCATATCTATATAGAAATTATTTTTTATTTATATAAAAACAATATTTTTCATATATTATAATCTGTGCTACACTAAAAGCGCAACAGCAATTTACCTAAATTTTACACAGATGCATGACGGTAGCACAACGCATATACCTGCATCATCTACCTCATACACAAAGGAGTTTTATCATGAAACAGATTGACTTTGAACATGGGAAAATCACCGATAATATCTTGCGGGCTTCCATTCCGATGCTTGTGGCGGAGGTTTTAAGCCTGCTCTACAATATTGTGGACCGAATCTATATTGCAAGGATCCCGGATGTGGGAACCACAGCGCTTGGAGCTGTCGGGCTGTGTTTTCCGATCATTACGATTATTCTTGCTTTCAGTAACCTCTTCGGTTCCGGCGGTGCGCCGCTTTTTTCGATCGAGCGTGGAAGAAAAGATACGAAAGAGTCTTCGATGATCATGAATACCTCATTCTTTCTGATCTGTGTCTGTGCCCTGCTTCTGATGGCTGTCGGTATGATCTTTGCGAAACCGATTCTGCTTCTGTTCGGAAGTTCGGAAAACGGACTGATCTACGCGTATCCTTATCTGATGATCTATCTGCTCGGAACTTTTCCTTCTATGGTTTCTACCGGTATGAATCCATTTATCAATGCGCAGGGATACGCCACCACAGGGATGTTCTCTGTAGCGATCGGTGCAATTGCCAACCTGATCCTGGATCCGGTTTTTATCTTTGTGTTCGGACTCGGTATCCGCGGTGCGGCGATCGCTACGGTGTTATCACAGATTCTTTCTGCAGCGTTTGTCCTGTATTTTCTGCGGAAAAAGACCGAATTGAAAGTCCGTCTTCTGTCCGGAGAAGAAATCCGTTACTGCGGAAGGCGGGCAAAAAATATTATCAGCCTCGGAACCGCAGGTTTTATCATGCAGCTTACCAACAGTCTGGTGACGATCTGCTGCAACAATGTACTTTCGGTCACCGGAGGCGATCTGTATATCTCCGTGATGACGATCGTATCGAGTATCCGACAGATCATCGATACACCGATCCATGCCATTACCGAAGGTTCCTCTCCGGTCATCAGTTATAACTATGGCGCACGCCGGCCTAAGAGAGTGTTCCAGTCCTGGCTCACCATGAGCGTGATGGCGATTCTGTATACACTGCTCGCCTGGGGCGTGATCCTGTTTGCACCGCGTTTCCTGATCGGTATCTTCAGTTCCGACCAGGCGCTGATCACCGATGCGATCCCGGCACTGAAACTGTACTTCGGAGCCTTTGTTTTTCAGGCACTCCAGTATGTGGGACAGACGATGTTCAAGTCACTGGGCAAGAAAAAATTCGCGATTTTCTTCTCTCTGCTTCGCAAGGTCATCATCGTGGTTCCGCTTACCTACATCCTTCCGTATCTGTTCCATATGGGAAGTGACGGTGTCTTCCTCGCAGAACCGGTATCCAATGTGCTTGGCGGAAGCGCCTGCTTCATCGTGATGCTGTGTACGGTAATGCCGGAGCTGAAACGAATGGCAAAGGAAAATTCCGATTGCTAGTTTACATAATTTTAATTTCAGATATCATTGCAAATCCACAGCAAGATTCATACGCCACCGCAAACATCTGCAATATAATCTTGGTTTCTTTACTCCATAAAAAAACTTCAGCAGACACAATAGCTTTCTTCTGTCTGCTGAAGTTTTTTATTTTTTATTCAAATTTCGTAACTGTTCAGTACCTTCACAGTTACGAGTCAAAATGCATTTAAAATCACCTTCGGTGATGGCATTTTGACTTGTATGTCTCGGGATTTTGGCATATTCATGCCAAAACACCTCGCGGGATATTACCTACTGAATAGTTACCAAATTTCTTATTTCTGTTTCTGAACATCCGCTGCTCTCTCTTCTTCTCGGAGCCGTTCCAGTTTCTCCTTCACCGTAGGATACCGCTCCAGATCGGTATGGGGAAGTGCCTGTGCTGCCACCATTGTATTCAAAAAATCTTCTACCGCTGCGAACTGGATATATACCATTTTCTCCAGGATCTCCTCCACTTCTTTTGCCACACCGCGATCCAGCAGTGCACATACCGCACCTTCCAGGGAAGAATTGCCCGCATGGATGATCCGATCCCGTTCCATGTCCGGGTACACGCCGATAGCGATCGCGGATTCTTTGGACACATGTTTTCCAAAAGCGCCCGCCACATAGAATCCTTCCAGTTCCGAAAGTTCGATCCCGGACTCCCGCAGCATGATCGCCACCATCGTGTATGCCGCCGCTTTTGTCCGGATAAATTCTTCGATGTCACTCTGGTAAAAATACAGCTCCGGTGCATAGTTCACCGCCAGCATCCCGTCTTTCTCCACGATCCACCGGCTTTTCTCCGGCTGTAAGATCCCCCGGATATCGATCCATCCATGCAAAAACAATTCCGCCAGAAGATCCACAATCCCGGATCCGCAGATTCCTTTCGCCGTTGCCTCCCCGATCACGTGGCAGTGCAGTTCTCCATCTTCCATTTTTACCCGATCCACCGCGCCTTCCATCGCGCGCATGCCCGTCTTTACCACACCGCCTTCCAGTGCAGGTCCCGCAGCTCCCGCACCGCATAACAGAAAATCCCGGTTCCCCAGTACGAGTTCCCCGTTCGTTCCGATATCGAAAAAAGCGTTGATCTTCTCTTTTTTATAGATTCCCGTAGCCACCATGCCGCTGATGATATCGCCGCCCAGGTAATTGGACTTTGCCGGATAAATGTAAACATATCCCTTCACCGGCAGTTCCAGATCTTTTGCCGGGAGAAATCCGGGCTGGTCTGCGTGCACCGCATACGGAGTGTGGAAGACACAGAACGCATCCATCCCAAGCAGAAAATGAATCATCGTTGTATTGCCCCCGATTGCCATCGCGATACAGCTGTTTTCCGGTAACTGCTGCTGTGCTTCCAGTTCTCTCACACAGGTGGTAATGCTGGTTACCGCTGCTTTTCGAAGGATCTCCAGCGTTCCACGGTCTTCCTGACAGTGAAAGATTCTGGTCAGAATGTCCGTTCCATAGGGAATCTGCCCGTTGAACGTGCTGGTTTCGCCTAGGATCTTTCCTGTCGCGCAGTCCACCAGACGGGCAACCACGGTGGTGCTTCCCAGATCCACCGCCACACCGTAATGTAACCCGGTGGTATCTCCCGCTTCCAGATCCACGCCATGCCACGTCTGACCGTCCCACGCCAGCGACACGGTCACTTTCCACTCTGCCTCTTCGCACAGCGGATATAGTTTTCGCAGTACCCGCAGGCTTACTTTTGCCTCAATCCCCTGTTCCTTTAATCCGTCCTGGATCCTTCTCTGATCGGACCGGTTATCGTCCTCGGTCGGAGCCTGAAGTTCCAGATATATTTTTTTACTGATTCCGTCCATGATTATTCCTCTTTTTCTATTGCGTTGCTTCTATTATACTTCTTTCTTCCCAAATAACCAAGTTATGGATTGCGTCGGAGATCCAATTAACGTATACTTAATTTTATATAAGAACATACTTTCTGGTAACAGATGCGGATATCCGCAGAAAGGAGGACATTCATGGATCGCATCATTTTTCATATCGATGTCAATTCCGCATATCTGAGCTGGAGCGCAATTGATCTCTTACAGGCAAATCCGGACAGCGTGGATATCCGGACGATTCCCGCGATCATCGGCGGCAACCGGAAGACCCGCCATGGGATCGTTCTGGCAAAGTCTCTGTCAGCGAAAAATACTTACCATATCCATACTGCGGAACCGGTGGCAAATGCTCTGAAAAAATGTCCGACGCTCACCATCATTCCTCCTGATCACGACTCTTACAGCCGCCACAGCAAACAGTTTGTCGGTTTTCTCCGCTCACTGACATCGGAGATTGAACAGGTCAGTGTGGATGAATGTTATCTGGACTATACCACAATTGCCTCCCGCTTCTCCTCACCCGAAGAAGGCGCGGCCTATATCCGCAACTATATTTACAGCCATTTTGGTTTTACGGTCAATGTGGGGATCTCTTCCAATAAGGTGCTGGCAAAGATGGCTTCTGACTTTGAAAAGCCGAACAAGACGCACACACTTTTCCCTGATGAGATTCAGAAGAAAATGTGGCCACTTCCGATCAGCAGTCTGTTCATGGCAGGACATGCTTCCGTAGCTGTCCTACAGAAACTGGATATCCATACGATTGGCGATCTGGCTCGGATGGATCCGGCGATTCTCAGCCTTCATCTGAAAAGCCACGGAAAAATGCTGTGGGAATATGCAAACGGAATCGATAATTCCAGCATCGAAAGCGAACCGTCTCAGGCAAAAGGGATCGGCAATTCCACCACCCTCGCCAGTGATCTTACGACCGCGCAGGAAGCGTACTCTATTCTTCTGCAGCTTTCCACCAAGGTAGGGCACCGTCTCGAAAAAGCCGGTCAGTCTGCCAATAACCTGTGCGTGGAGATCAAATACTCGACATTTGACAAATACACCCGTCAGATGCCGCTTTCCTCCCCGACGCAGGATGGGAAAAAGCTGTACCACGCAGCCTGTCATCTTTTTGATACACTCTGGAACGGAAACCCGATCCGTTTACTGGGAGTTCGCGCCGGAAAACTGACGGATGCTGATGAACCGGTACAGCTCGATCTGTTCAGTTATGACCCGAAAGCGATTGAAAAAGAACAGAAGATGGAACGGGCGATGGATAAGATCCGGGAAAAGTTTGGGAAAGATCTGATTCAGAAGGGAATCCATTAAATATGCAAATCACCTTACGAAATTCTGCCGGCTGAATAGTTATATTTTTCTACATGCAGAAATCCCCGCAGCGGATATTTGACGTCCACTGCGGGGATTTTCTGTTGTTTATTGTTTGAACATTACTTATTACTTGCGTTTGAAAATTAGCAGATACCCTGTGCTAACATAGCATCAGCAACTTTTTCGAATCCGGCAATGTTGGCACCTACTACATAGTTGCCTTCGAATCCGTAACGTTTTGCTGCATCATCCATGTTGTGGGTGATGTTGATCATGATGTTTTTCAGTTTTGCATCTACTTCTTCGAATGTCCAGCTAAGTCTCTCGCTGTTCTGTGACATTTCCAGTGCGGATGTTGCTACACCACCGGCGTTTGCTGCTTTACCAGGTGCAAAGATTACGTTGTTTGCCTGCAGATACTGGGTAGCTTCCAGAGTGGTAGGCATGTTAGCACCTTCGCATACAGCGATGGTTCCGTTTGCTACCAGCTGTTTTGCATCTTCCAGATGCAGTTCGTTCTGTGTTGCACATGGCAGTGCCAGATCAGCTTTGATCTGCCATACGCCTCTTCCTTCATGGTATTCAGCGTTTGTACGAACTTTTACATACTCTGTCAGTCTTGCTCTCTTCACTTCTTTGATTTCTTTCAGAAGTGCTACATCGATTCCGTCCGGATCGTAAACCCAACCGGTAGAATCAGAACAGGTCAGAACTTTTACACCCAGCTGCTGTGCTTTCTGGATTGCGTAGATTGCTACGTTACCTGCACCGGATACAACTGCAGTCTTTCCTGCGATGTCGATACCATTTAATTTTAACAGTTCCTGTGTCAGGTACAGCAGACCATAACCGGTAGCTTCTGTTCTAGCCAGAGAACCGCCGTAGGACAGACCCTTACCAGTCAGAACGCCGGTGAATTCGTTACGCAGTCTCTTGTACTGACCGAACATGTAACCGATCTCACGAGCACCAGTACCGATGTCGCCAGCCGGAACGTCGGTGTCAGC
>OJON01001392.1_pt1 | contig 13080 bp, 13 predicted proteins | sample 1598031 | NCBI WGS metagenome assembly OJON01 (sample SAMN01915216, study PRJEB22387) | human gut metagenome | isolation source: stool | host: Homo sapiens | place: USA | reverse complement strand
TGTGGTGTCAATCTGTTTTTCATCTTTCTTGGTCAAATAAGGGATGTAGCTCTTTCTTAGCATCCGCTACAAATGCTTCTTTCCTCGCACTTACCATATATATCTTCCAGAGCATCAAATGCAGGATTTCCGCATCCACCACACTGCATTTCTTTTGAACCATGCGGACAAACGGGCAGATTACTGTATCTGACAGCTTTTCCCCTTTAAGCAGCAGCTCCCCATCCGTTCCATATACTTCATACAGACATTCCAGAATACTCCCCAGATCTGTCACAAATCGGAAGGCGGGCTTTACATATTTCTTTTTGGCTTCCATCATCTATCTCCTCTACATCCGAACAGTCAGCCCGCCGAGGCGTGTCTTCGAAAGTCCCACAAGATACCAGTTCTCGTCCATTTCAATCCGAACCGGAATCCATACATCCCTTACCTTCACATCAAAGCAGTCTCCACAATGCAGTCCCCCATAATAGGATTCAATACCAAACCGGATATCATATCTTCCCATAGATGGATCATAAATCAAAGTACCTATTCTTTTTTCACTCATATTGCTTTCCTCCTGAAATTCTTTGTTCTATATAAGTAATAGGGCTTTCATTCTAGGTATTGGAAAGTTCCGGATATTTTTCATAAAAAGTTTTACGATACCGGTAAAAAGTCGAGTGTGTCATTCCCAGACTCTTCCGAAGCTGCGTCGGTGTCATTTTTCCGGAAATAACGCTCTGGAAGTTCTCGTCAAAGGTTTCCTGCTTCATCACGCTTGGTCTTCCATAATCATCCCATTCACCCCGCAATTTCTTCGCTTCTATACCTTCCCGCTGTCGCTTCTCCTTTTTCTCCAGCTCTGCCTGCGCCATAGAAGCATAAAGCTCCAGCATCATGTTATTGATTGTTTCTGGAGGAGGCAGATATCGACAGTATCATCAAGGGAAAAACGCAGTATTATGAGGAAGCTGTTGTACAGGCAGTAGAAACCATGGTTCAGAATTTTGTTACCGATCTTCTGAACAGCATCCGAGAGCGGGGCATTGATACAAAATCTACTTATACGGTGTTTATCGGCGGCGGAGCAGTGCTTCTGGAACGATTTCTGGAGCAGGCAGACCGGTTGGGAAAACATACCTTTATCCGGGATATGAAAGCAAATGCCGATGGATTCATAAGAATTTAATTGGTTATGTTTATTGTGATGATAGAGTAGCCTTTGTTTTGAACATCTTCCTTATGTTTAGCTTTTGACCGGGCGATTATCCTCGGACTTGCAAAGAAGAATCCTGCCCGCATGATCGGCAATATCAAATCTAAAAAAGTAAAGATCGACTTCTGGACTTTGGAGGAGTTTCAGAAGGTAATATCCCTGCTGTACAAAGGTGACTACTACGAGCACTATCTCTTCATCTCGTTCTGGCTTTTATTTATGACTGGAATGCGTATTGGAGAGGCTGCCGCCTTACAGTGGGATGATATTGATTTTGAAACAGGTATGCTGATTATTAGTAAAACACTGTACTATAAAACAATGAATGACTACAAATTCGTTGAACCTAAGACGCAGGCAAGCAACCGTACCATTTATATTGATGCTGATACCATCAAGGAATTACAAGAATGGAAGGCGGTCCAGGCAAAGGTTTTACCAAATTGTGGATTCGTCCTGAGTTATAACAGTACACCCACCAGCAAAACAACGCTTCCAAGAGCATTAGAGAAATTGGCAAATTTAGCTGGTGTCCACAGAATCAAAATTCATGCCCTGAGACATTCGCATGCTTCCCTGCTTATCAGCATGGGCGAAAATCCACTGCTGATTAAAGAGCGTCTTGGACATGAAAAAATACAGACGACACTAGGAACTTATGGTCATCTGTATCCAAACACCAATATTGAGATTGCAAAGAAGCTGACCGGGGTTCTCAGCTACCAGTCAGCTTCTCAAAGTATTGCTAATTATACCAGTAATCAGCATACTGCAATGTATCACAAAGAAATATAAAAATGCAATGATAATGCAATTTCAAACACCCAAAGCCGCAAAGCCCCGTGGTTACGGGCTTTGTAGCCCAGCGTCAACTATTCGAACTCGATTTCGACAACCTTCCATATGCCGAAAAATAAGCGATTTTCCGGCAATATAAGGCAATATAGCAACCTATAAAACAACAAAAAAATACGCAGGTGTGCAATCAGTGTGCAATCAAAACTATCGTCTTTCAAAACAAAAAACTCGTTATCAACTGGGTTATGTCCCCATTGGTAACGAGTTTTTCATTAACAAAATTATTTACCTGTTTTCAAAAACCCTGCGAGCCAGAAACCCGCAGAGTCGTAAAACCGTAAAGCCGTCTAAGTGGTTATCTATCTTGCCGTAGAAACGCTACCTGCAAGCCACTCCTGCACCATCTGGGCATTCACCTTTAACGCTTGTGCAATCTGCTCGATTGGCAACCCCATATCGTTAAGGTTCCTTGCGGTTTCTTTCTTTTCATCCATTCTTGCTTCATCGCAAAGCTGTTCCATTTCCTTGCACATATGCTCCACCCCTTTCTCGGTCTCTTTCAGTTCACGCACGCGGTCTTTCAATGCTCCCGTCTGCATCTCTTTCGCTTCCTTCACACGGAAATCGTGCATCAGTCTTCCCAGTTCCCCGCCATCGTCCTTGCTGGAATCCACGTAGATGAAGTGCTCCTCATCCCCGAACTCCTTGCCGTTCTCGCGGATTATCCGGTCGATATGGGCTATCGGGAGTCCGTGCCCCAGTGCGTCTTTCAACGTGACGAATATCACGTAGGTCTCCGGGAGCTTATCGAAGTTCTTTCCCGTATCCAGCACGTTGGAATCCATCATTCCGAGGTTGTATCTGGCACGTTTCGGGTGCGCTCCCTCATCGTCCTGCTGTATCTCGACGTTGAAGATGCGTCCGCTTCCATCCTTTGCCACACAGTCCAGCACGACACCTCTGCCATGCATGTTTCTGAAATCCACCTGCGTCTCATTGTCGATGACGGTCAAATCCTTGTCCTCCATGATGATTCTAAGAACGTACTCGCAGGCTTTCTTATCCTTGAATACATTCCGCGCGAAAATATCGCTCATCACGGTCAGATTCTTAATCGTTTCCTTGTATCTCTCCTTATGCAAAAGCATCGTTTCTTCCTGATTCATTGGTGGTAACCACCTCCTGTTCAACTCACAAGAAGGTATCAACCATCTTGCTATATATATATTTTACAAGAAAGCCGGTAAACATTCAAGACTTGTATTTTTCCCGCCGAAAGGACAAAATCCTGCGGCTCGCGCGGAGTGGCCGGGGTCTGGGGCAGCGCCCCATATAGGCAAACCCCGTGCATAAAATGAGCGGTCGCGGTGCCCGGCGGGAAAGCCCCTCGCTTTTCCTGCGTCCGGCGCATCGCGGCAGCGAAGGCGAATGCACGGGAGTCGGAGCCGGTCAACTTTTCCGTTCCAAATGTTTCCGTCAATCCGCCTGCGGATTTATGAAAGATTTGTGGGCGGGATGGTTGAGGGGCGAATCCCTCTACCCAGATGAGAAAAGGGTCAACGTTCGCAAATAGGCGCAAATGGGTTCATTTGATGCTAAATGGTGTCTTTTTCTATCATCGGCATCCGTGCATTTGGCAGTTTCTACCTGCATGTTCGTGTATAGGGCAGAGGGATAGAAAAATAGCCTGCGTTATAATCTGTTCCCAAGGAGACGGCATTCTTGCCGCTTCAAAAGACAGAAAATCGGAAAAGAAAGGATGATGCCACATGGCTCAGGATTTCGGCGATGACATGGGAAACGCCCTCCTAAACTTCGTCACAAGGCAGACGGAGAACTATCTGCGGTTCGGGCGTGGCAGGGAACGTGCTTTCGACTGGTGGCAGCGCCATTATAAGAAGGAGGGGAACACTCCCGAGCAGGCAAAAGCAATGGCTGAGAAGCAATCCTCTCGTGAGCAGGTGGTCGTGCCCTTTGGTACTTCCGAGGAAGCCGCCTACTATGCGCAGGTATGCCGCGAGAATGGTACCTATGCCGCCGCCTACACGGATAAACAGGGAAACGGATGCCTTGCCTTTGCCAAGGAGGATGTTAAGACCGTCGCAGGGTATGCCCCGCAATTTAAGGACGTGATGGCGCGTCTCGATGAGCAGCGTATCACCGACGCACTGAATCACGCGGAACCCGTGAATAAGAAGACCATGGATTCCCTCACGGAGCTGACAAGCTATCCCGACCTTCCGGTGGAAGACGTAACGGTCATTCCGGTCACCATCCGTTACAAGGATGCACCAGAAGAAACTTACGATGTGCTCTTTAGCGAGCAGGATACCGAAAACCTCAATATCGACGATTCAATTTGCTTCTCCGGATACTCCCACAAGGAGCTTACCGAGATGGTTGGTCGTGAGACCCATGAGGATTTCGATGTAATTTCCGTCGGTGCCCCCTACAAGGTTCACGCGACGCAGGTAAAAACGGATGCCCCGGAAAAGACCTATGACGTGCCGGGAAAGGATGCACCTGCCCGCAGCGATAGGGTTGCCACTCTTCGCGCCGAGGACACCGCCATCCATACCCAGAACATCCGAAACGCTGCCCAAAAGGCGAGGGAAGACTGCACGGACTTTTCCGACTTCGAGCGCAAGATGAACGCACAGGGCTTCGGTGTGTCTGAAATCAGCAAGGGTGAGGTCATGGTCTACGAGCCTGCAAGCCTGAATAAGGACGGTTCGGTACCGGCGTATGAGCGCGGTCGCGACTGGCCGGTCTCTGCGGAGACGTTAAAGAACCGGTACGACCTCGATGTGACCCACAACTGGTTCGAGCAGAATACCCCGAAGGACGCTGGCACCCTCCCAGATGGAGACCTTGCCATGCAGAATGCGCGTCTGGCGCAGGAGCAGATGCGTGACGAACAACAGCTGCTTGAGCCGGTTGCATCTGATGGTTCCATGGATAACGACGGGCGCACGCCTGACCCGAACTCCGGTATTGAGAGCCACGATGGCGCAGATACCGATTCCCGCACCGCCGTCATGGATGCAGAGCAGACCGGAAGCGAGATTCGCCCCTCCGATATTCGCGAGGAGCAGCAATATGATTCCGAGTCCTATTCCCTCACCGGAGAAGCCCGCGACATGACCGCCGCTAAAACTCAAATTGAAACGGAAACGAAGTCGCAGGAAATCTCGCAGGAACGAAGGACTGACCTGCCCTTTAAGAACGAAGATGCATTGTAAGGAGATAGACCATGACACTCAAAGACAAATTGCCGGACAGGCTGAAATGCTCTCCGCTTCTTACCATGGAATCGGACAGCGATATCGAGACCATCGCGGAATCCATCGTGAACCTCTCCGATTCAGATGGGGACTTCTTTAAGAAGACGGAAAAACTTCTTCTGATGGCCTGTCTTGGATATTTAAGGGACTGGTGCGAGCCTTCCCAGCGTACCATCGGGAACCTCATCTCCCTTCTTGATGCCGCCCTGCCAAAGGACAACGAAACCCATACCACCCTCGACAACCTTTTCTATGAAATGAAGTCCGGGTGCAAGCGCGTGAAATCGGAAGATGGCATCACGACCCTCTGGGAGCCTTCCGCCCTTTCCCGGTGCGACGGTCTCACTCCACGCGATTCCAATGGTATTGATGTGTCCGAGGACTTTTCGCTCACCTGCTATGAAGGATTCCGCCACGCGGCCACGCGAGAGACGCGCACGAGTATTGTGACCACGCTCTTGCTTGTGCTGGAAGAAGTGGAAAAGGAGGATGCAGATGGCAAATAGCGCGAACCCGGAAATCAATAAGAAGATTGCCACCTCGGCGCTCGGCACCCTCGTCATCGCCACGGTCTTCTTCTATCTCGGTGACCGCTACGCCGAAACCCTCGTCACCTATCCGGGGCAGATTTTCGACCATTTGAGCGATGCATTCCTTTCCATGTGGCAGACCATAAAGGATGCACCGTTTGCCCTCGATATGACCAGTAACTCCCTACTGTTTGGCGGGGCTTGCTTTCTCATTATCTGGATGATTTGGCTTCGCTACGTGGCGTTCATCGGAAACTATCGTTCCGGCGAAGAATCCGGTTCCGCCCGCTGGGGCACTTTGAAGGAAGGAAAGAAGTTTAAGGACTTGCAGACCGAAGATAACAATCTTCTCTTCACCAAGAACTTCGGCCTTGCCCTGCACCGTCCCAAGTTCGACCCGGAATATGACCGCAACCTAAACGTCCTCGTGGTCGGCGGCTCTGGCTCCGGTAAGACCTTTAACTACGTGACCCCGAACATCTGCCAGCTCAACACCAGCTACTTCGTCACCGACCCAAAAGGTACCCTTCTTAAGGATGCCGGATACCTGTTCACGGACAACGGCTATAAGCTCAAGAGCTTCAATACCATCAACCTTGATGAGTCCATGCACTACAACCCGTTAAAGTACGTGAAGACGGATACCGATATCCTCTCCTTCGTGAACTGCTTCATTATGAACACGAACCCCGAGGGGAAATCGAGCGGTGACCCGTTCTGGGAGAACGCGGAGAAGATGCTCTACACGGCGCTCATCGCCTTGTTGCGTGACTGGTTCCCGGCGAAGGACTACAACATGTCCTCGCTTCTCACGCTCCTCTCCCTTGCGGAAGCACGAGAGAACGATGAGAACTTCAAGTCCGCTCTTGACCTCATGTTCCTCCAAATCGAGGAGGGCAAGAAGTACAAGCAAAACGACGGCTCTTCTCCTGACACTGCGGGAAATGCCGGTCTCTCAAGGAGCTTTGGCACCAAGCAGGCAGATAACGGCTGGTCTTGGATGCCCAGTAAGTTCAAGCGCAACTCCGACGGTGTGAAGCCCGCCGACTGCGGGGGACTTTCCGCCGACGAGGACTTCGCCCTGATGAACTATAAGAACTTCAAGGTGGCGGCGGGCAAGACCTTAAAATCCATCCTCATTTCCTGCAACGTGCGTCTTGCGCCCATCGCGACGGACGGCGTGCGCGAGCTTTTGACCTATGACGAGATGGAGATTGACACCCTTGGTGACCCGGATGCGAAGGTGGCGATTTTCGGCATCCTCTCCGATACCGACAAGACCCTCAGTTTCCTGTTCGCCATCCTCATGTGGCAGACCATCGACCAGCTGTGCCGAAAAGCCCTTTCGGATTATGGCGGGAAACTCCCGACCCCGGTGCATTTCATCTTCGATGAGTTCGCCAACATCGGCACCATCCCGCAGATTGAGGAGACCATCGCGGTCACCCGTTCCCGTAACATCGGCATCACCATCATCCTGCAATCCATGAGCCAGCTGGAAAGCAAATACGATAAGAAGGCGCAGACCATCATCGACTGCTGCGACTCGACGCTCTTCCTCGGTGGCAAGTCCAACTCCACCAACAAGGAGATTGCGGAGATGATTGGCAAGCAGACCATCCATCAGATGACTTACAACGAGTCTACGGGGCAGTCCTCAAGCGCCAGTAAGAACTTGCAGATTCAGGGTCGTGACCTTATCGACGCAGCAGAAATCGGAAAGATGAGCCGCTTAAAGGCAATCCTGCTCATCGCCGGTACCAACCCGCTCATGGATGATAAGTACGACCCCCACGCCCATAAGCGATACCGCTATATCGTGGATAAGCGCAACTGGAAGCGTTTGCATAAGAACTCCTTCGATTTCGAGCGGTATCTGAAAAACGGCTGCGAGCCGTACACCCCCGATGAGGATACGGGTGCAGAGTTCACGGCATGGAAATGGGCGGCATGGAAAAAATCAAGGAAGGGGCTTCTGGGCATATTGCTAAACCGGTAGTCACTTATAATTAAGAGAAATGCCACGCGAAAAAGGCAGAAAGGGGACGAATGGAGGAAGGAACTTGGAAACACTCGTCAAACTCGCCGCCCCGGCGATAGGAACCGCTGCGGGCGCATTCACCGTCGTGGGAATCATCTATCTTGGGATGACCCTCGCGGGACTTCTTCGCGGCGGGGGCGGGGAGATACGCAAAGCCGTTGCAATCATCGTCGCGGGACTTACCTGTATCGCCTTTGCCCATCTGTACGGTTACTAGAAAACAAGTAAACAAGAAAGGAATCAACCATGCTGGAAAACGTGAAAAACCTTCTCTCTGATGGTGTGACCGCCCTCGGCGGCATCCTCATCGTCTTCGGCCTTGTGAACCTTGGCCTTACCATCAAGGACGGTATGCAGGGCGGCGGCGGTCAGCTCTCCGGTGCCCTCGCCATGATTATCGGCGGTGCCATCGTCGTGGGTGCTGCCGTGTACTTCAAGACCGGTATCAACTGGGGTTCCCTCGCGGGTTAGAAAGGAGCGATATCTAACATGCTCTCTGTAGCAGTACACAAGGATATCGCCGAGTATCAGCCCAAAATCGTAGGCAAGATGACCATGCGCACCCTGGTATCCATCACGGGTGCGCTTTCTGTCTCGGTACTTGCCGGGCTTTACATCTACTTCGTTTTGGGGCTGAACGTCAGCGATTGCACCTATTTTATCTACGCCGTCTCGTTGCCGTTTTGGTGCGTGGGCTTCGTGAAGCCCTGCGGGATGCCCTTCGAGCAGTTTGCGCCGCTTTGGCTTAAGGCAAACTTCACGAACGACCGCATCTTCTACAAGCCGTCCATGCGCCTTGCGGGACTTCTCTCTGAGTCGGAAAACAGCAAGCAGAAAGGAACTATCTATGGAAAACACTACCGAAAGCAGGGAAACCTTCGCGGCATCGAATCCTACTCCCCAAGGGCAGGACGGGTCATCTCTTAACGCCGCATTTGACGTGGACGCGTTCGTCCACGCATCCGGTGACGGGTTCGGAAACACCGCGCCCCTGCACTCCGATACCGGCGCTATCGACATGGATGCCATCTCTCAGGTCGCGCACGTCACGCAGGGTGCCGGAAAGCTGACCCGAAAGGAGAAGAAGCGCGCCAAGCGCGAGATGAAGCGCAGGAAAAAGGAAGCCAAGAAGGCCGAGAAGGAAGCGAAAAAGACCTACAGCTCCATCAAGTCCCAGTTAAAGGACAGGGACAAGGAGCTGTCCGATAAGATGGCCGATGCCAGAAAGAAGCGCGACTCCGCGAAAGACGTGGTGAACTACATCGGCTACAACAAGATGTATCAGGACGGCATCTGTGAGGTGGAGGAGGGAATGTTTTCCTCTTCCATCGCCTTCGATGACACCAGTTACCACTCGGTGCGCGATGAGCAGCAGAAAGCCATGTTCTCCGCCATCACCCGCCTTTACGACCAGTTCGGTGCGGATACGCTCGTGCAGATGAGCATCATCAACACGCCGCTCCTCAAGGAAGAGGTCGGTCATCGCAAGTTCTTCGACCCGGAGCGTCAGGCAAACGATGCTGCAAGGAACGACGCGCAGGTATTCAACAACATCCTGAACGATAAGGTGAAGGAGGGGGTCAGCAACATCCGCAGGAACCGCTACCTCACCTATTCCGTGACGGCGGACACCGCAGAAGATGCAGCGCGTCAGCTCTCCCGTATCGAGGTCGAGTCCTCCCGCATCCTAAACTCCATCGGCAGCAAGGCACACCTTATGAACGGCACCCAGCGCCTTTCTGTCATCCATTCACTCCTGAACCCCTATAAGCCGTTCCTGTTCGATTACCAGCGCGATATTTCCGCCAAGCGCTTACAGACTACCAAGGACTGCATCGCACCGACGCAGATTGACTTCCGCCCGGACGGCCACTATAACGACTGCGTAAAACTCGATAACGGGGTCTACGCACAGGTACTCGTGATGAAGAAGTTCGGCTCGGAACTTTCCGACCGCGCACTTGCCGACATGGCAGACCTGCCTATCCCCATGGCTATCACGTGGTACGTGCAGCCCATGGATAAATCCAAGGCTATCAATTACGTGCGCACCCGTTCCGCATGGATTGACAAGGAAATCATCGAGGAACAGCGCTCGGCAGTGAACAAAGGCTATGACTTCTCCATCCTCCCGCAGGAGCTGAAATACTCCAAGGAGGAGACGGAGGACGTGCTCGACCACTTGCAGAACAAGAACCAGCGTCTCTATGTCTTCACGGGGCTTGTCTACACTTACGCGGAGAGCAAGGAAGCGCTGGATACGCAGGTACTTCGCATCATCTCCACGGCACGTCAGAACTCCATCGAGCTTGACACCTATGACTATCGCCAGCGTCAGGGACTTAATTCCATCCTCCCGCTCGGCCATAACCACGTGGAAATCTCCCGCATGTTCACCACGGCGCAGATTTCCATCCTCGTGCCGTTTGCCACGCAGGAGCTTGACGATGCAGGCGGCAACTTCTACGGCCAGAACAAGCACAGCCGCAACCTCGTGGTCTGCAACCGCAAGAAGCTCACCTCGCCGATGGGCTTCGTCTGCGGCAAGACCGGCTCCGGTAAGGGTATGTTCACCAAGACCGAGATGACGGGCACCATCTTCTCCAATCCGACGGACGAGATTTACGTCATCGACCGCGCAGGCGAGTACACCGCTATCGCCGAACGCTACGGCGGCAGCACCTACCACTTCGGCGTGGGTACCGGAACCCATCTGAACCCCTTCGATACGGTATCCGTGGAACACATGACGAGAAACGAGCAGATTGCATTCAAGGTGGACGCGATGTTAGCTCAGGCGGGCGCTTCCGCTGCCGAAGCCGGGTCGAACTTCTCTGAGGTTGACCAGTCACTCGTACAGCGCTGCACCGAGCTTGCCTTCCAGAAGGCCGCAGAGCGCGGAGACAATCTTCCGCCGACCTTACAGGACTTCTACGATGCCGCGAACGAGCAGCCGGAGGAGCAGGCACAGGTCATCGCACTCCGTTACGAGCGCTTCGTGAAGGGTTCCATGAACTTCTTCAACCATCAGAGCAACGTCGATTTCAACACCCGCATCGTGGATTTCAACCTGAAAGACCTGCCGGATTCCATGCTGGTCTTCGCCCTCATCAATGTCTGCGAAGCCGTCCGCAACCGCATGTACTTCAATGCAAAGCGAAACGTCCGCACATGGCTCTACGTCGAGGAGATGCAGAGTATGTTCGCGTACCCGACGGTACTTAACTACTTCTCCCGCTTCTCGAATGAGGGTCGAAAATTCGGACTTTTGCTGACAGGTATCAGTCAGAACGCCACGGCGATGCTCGCCAACGAAGCGGCGCGAAATATCGTCCTCAATGCGGACTTCCTCATGCTTCTCAAGCAGTCCCCGCTCGACCGTATGAAGTGGGCGGAGCTTCTGAACCTGTCCGAGCAGGAGGAGGAATGCATCGACGAGTCCGCAGAGCCGGGTGACGGCCTGCTCATCGCAGGTAACGCCCGCGTGCCGATTCGCGGCAAGTTCCCGTCCGGCAACGTTCTCTATGACCTGTTCTCCACGAACCCCAATGAGACGAAGAAGACGGGGCTTGGGGACAAGAAAGATGCAAAACCCGTTATCTAGCAACCCAGTAAGAAGACCCCGGAAAGGACGGTGAACGTCAGATGAAGGCTTCGGATTTCACGACCGGCGGAAACGACCGTGAGAAAGCCATGAGTAATCTCCTCAAGACCGAAAAGACGGATGCCGTCAATACCGGTCTGGTGGAAAAGGCAGATAAGAGCGCCAAAGCCTTAAAGGGTGACCTCTATTCCGTCGGCAAGAAGGGCACGCACGGCGCGGGAAGTACCGCCCTCGATGCCATCGCAAGGAAACGTAAGAAGACTTCCGCCGCCGATGCCCTTGACGGAAAATCCCGTAGCCAGATAACCGGAAAAAATGCCCTCACGAAAAAGGTGCAGTCTCGCCACAATCTGAATAAGAGCCTGAAACGTGGTGCAAAGGGTGTAGCCGCAAAAGCTACCCACAACGATCTCAAAGACTCCGAGCTGGAAGGCACGGACGATTTGGTCGCAACCACGCACACCGGCGCGAAACTTGCCGGAAAGGCGAGAAAGCACCTTCGTTCCGGTAAGGATGCACTTGAAAAGAAAGATTCTCTCGGTGCCCTCTCGGAAAAGAAATACCGCACCGAGAAACTGGATAAAAAAGCTGCCCAGAAGCGGATGCAGTTCTCCAAATACTTCCATAGAAACGTCTACGAGAATGCTGCGGCGCAAGCGGGAAAGAAAAAGGCGCTCACGATTCTTTCCAGTGGCATCAAGGGAATGCTTTCATCACTTGCCGGTGCCGTCTCCCAATTCTTTCCACTCATCATTGCCTTCATCTTGGCCTTCGGCCTGATTTCCGTTGTCGGTGGAGGTGCCGCCGATGAGGAGCAAAAGAGCGCATCGCTTGACGGGATGCCCGCATGGGTCACCTACGACCTCGTGCTCGCGTGCCTGAACGCCCACGAACAGTACGGATATCCCGCTTCGGCGCTCCTCGGCCAGATGATGATTGAGAACGGCACCTCGGACTCCGGTTCCGACCTCGGGCGGCTGTACCACAACTACGGCGGCGTGAAATATGCCGGTTATGACTACGGCGGACTCATCACGGGTTCCGTTAAAATGCTCACCACCGAATACAGTGCTTCCGGCTCTGCCTACAAGACCTACGCGGATTTCGCCGTCTTCAAAGACGATGATTCGTACATGAAGTACCGGTGCGAGCATTTGTATAAACAATCCAACTACACCCGTGTCCCTAACTACCAGAAGGCCATCGACACCAACAACTCCGAACTCTTTTTGCGTGCCCTCGGCGAAGGCGGGTACTACACCGCGTCGCAGGACAGCTATATCGCCCAGTACCGTTCCATCTGCCAAGCCTATCCGCTCGTTGCGCAGCTTGACTCCATGACCGCAGAGGAGTTCAAGAATCGGTACTCCGGCACCACCCTCATTCCCGGTGGCGGGCAGGACTACCAGAGCGCCGACCAGTGGCAGAAGGATATCGTGAATGCCTGCTCGCAGACTCCGTGGCCGGGAGCCAACCTTTGCGCCACATGGACAACAAGAGTCTATGCAAGAGCCGGTCATCCCGTCGGCGGCAACGGCAATACGCAGCTCGGCAATCAGGGATACGGTGCCAATTACAGCCAGAAACGCGCCACCACCGCCCTCTCCCAGATAAAGGTA
>OJON01001390.1_pt1 | contig 13091 bp, 8 predicted proteins | sample 1598031 | NCBI WGS metagenome assembly OJON01 (sample SAMN01915216, study PRJEB22387) | human gut metagenome | isolation source: stool | host: Homo sapiens | place: USA | reverse complement strand
AGAACCTGAGCTGTTTTTCCGTATTCCCTCACCTTTCCGTTTTTCAGTACCAGAACCTTATCTGCCATTTTTTCCACCACACCAATGTTGTGTGTGACAACGATCATGGCTGTTCCGTATTCCTCACGCATCAGCAGCATTTCCTCAACTACCTGTTTCTGTATGGTTACATCCAGGGCACTAGTAGGCTCATCTGCCAGAAGAAGTGACGGATTCTGCAGCATGGAAATACAGATTCCCACACGCTGATTCATGCCGCCGGACAATTCAAAGGGATAGCTTTGCAAAACACGTTCCCCATCCTTGAGGCCAATCTTAGCCATCATCCGGACGGCACGCTCCGCACATTCCTTACGGCTGATCCTTTCATGCTCCCGCATACTCTCATAGATCTGATCGCCTACGGTGCGGATGGGACAAAGGGCTGCTCCTGAATCCTGAAAGACCATGGCGATCTCAGGACCCAGAAGTCTGCGTAATTCTTTTTCCGGCATATCCACCACATTTTTTCCTTTGTACCAGATATCCCCTTCTGTCACCATGCCTTCATTTCCCAGAAGTCCCATGATTGCCTTGATAATGGTACTTTTTCCGCTTCCGGATTCACCTACCACACCCAGGATCTCCCCTTTATTTAGTTCCAGATCCACATCATGTACAACCGGCTCTCCGTTGTAGCAGATCGTCACATGCTCAAGCTTCAACAATGATTCCATCTTATTTCACTTCCAGATCTGCCGTGATCTCGTAATAATCACATGGGTGAGCAGTCAGCCCTGATACATTTGACTTTGACACAAGTCCCATATTCAAATGAGAAACAAAGAAATACGCATCATCATCCAGAATGGTCTGCTGTGCTTCCACAGCAAGCTTGCCTCTCTCATCTGTATCAAAGGTCTCATGCAGCTTCGCTACGATATCATCAACATCCGAATTGCTGTATTTGCCATAATTTTTGGCAGCGTCAGATACAACTGTACTTGTGAAGAAATATTCCGGATCACCGGTAGGTGCAGTTGTAAGTGAGCTTACATATACATCAAATTCTCCGTTCTTCGCATACGTCGCATGATCTGCTGTATTGTTAACATTGACCTCAATTCCGATGTCCTTTAAAGTGGACTGTGCATATTCTGCAAGCTTAGGCTGTTCCAGACGGGTTGGATAGGTCAGCCATGTGATGGACAGCTTCTTTCCGTCCTTATCTGCATAGCCATCTCCATCCGTATCTGTCCATCCGGATTCTTCAAGAAGCTTCTTTGCTCCGTCCGGATCATAGGAAACGGTTTCTACAGCGTCATTTCCATAGGAAAAGCTGCTCGGGAAGGCTGCTTTGGCCGCAACTCCACGGCCCTGCATGATCACAGAACAGAATCCGTCTTTGTCGATTCCCATCTCAACAGCTTTGCGGATGTTCTGGTCCTGCATGATCTCTGAATCCATGTTGAACTGTCCGAAGAAGCAGCGGCTGGTCGCACAGGAGTTAATAGTATAGTCTGCGTTGTTTTCAAACAGAGGGTAGTTATCATACTGCAGTCCATAAGTACCCTGAATGTCTCCGGTCTGCAGTGCTGCTGTCAGGGCACTTCCGTCTGAGAAGGATTTTACGATAACGTTGTCTACCTTTACATCTCCGCCCCAGTAATCCTCATTTTTTACCAGCTTAATCTCTGTTGGAGATACCTCTGTTGCAACATAAGGGCCTGTTCCTGCCACATTTGCAGAGCCGCCCTCTCCCTGTACGCCATAATCCATATCAATGATAGCACCATATGGATCACCGAGATAATTGATCAGTGCCGGACATGGTTCGGAAGTATGGATCGTTACTGTCATTCCATCTGCTTCGATCTTATCGATCTTCATATCGTAAGGTGCACGGTCATGGTTTGCGATCAGATCCTCCAGGCATTCCTTTACCGCTTCTCCGTCCATGGTTCTTCCGCTGGAAAATTTCACACCATCACGAAGGGTGATCTTTACTGTATTATCATCTGTAAATTCATAGTCTGTAGCAAGCCATGGCTCTACCTCCATGTTGTCATTGTACTTAAACAGTGTTTCTCCTACGCCATAACGAAGACAGCTCCATCCGGAATAATTGTCGTGAGGGTTTAATCCTGCATCTCCCATTTCTTCACTATATCCGGTAGTTCCGTAAACAAAGGTAGTTCCTTCACTCTTTTCTTTGCTTTTTGCTGCTGCCGAAACTCCTGTCATGCTCATGACCATTGCCGCTGCAAGCACTGCTGCCAGAATCTTTTTCTTCATAATCTCCGCTCTCACTTTCTCTATTATGTTTATTTATAAGTGCCTGTTATCCTTTTCTCCTGTTTCGTTCCTTCGGATCCATATAATCCCGGATCGTATCTCCCAGAAGATTAAAGATCATTACTGTAATAAAAATCGCCATTCCCGGCGCAAGTACCATCCATGGTGAAATCTGCAGCATACTTCTTCCATCGTTGATCATACTTCCCCATTCTGCCATTGGCGGCTGAACACCAAGTCCGAGGAAGGAAAGTCCTGCCAGTTCCATCATCATAGTTCCGATTTCCAGTACAGATGTGACCAGTATCGGACCTGCAATATTCGGTAAGATATGTTTGAACATAATCTTGGGTGTAATGCTTCCTGACAGTCTCACTGCCATCAGATACGGCGAATCTTTTTGTGCAAGAGTCAGTCCCCGGGCAAGTCTGGCAAACTTTGGCCAGCCGATCACCGCAAGTGCTATGATTGCATTCTGAATACCACCACCGAGTACGCCTGCTACTGCAAGAGCAAAAACAAGACTTGGGAATGCAAGAAAAAGATCGGATATACGCATCAGCACTGTATCAAGGATTCCCCCGCACCATCCGCAGATGATACCAATCACAGTTCCAAGCACAGTAATGATTGCTACAAGAAGCAGAGTTGCATAAATACTGGTCGTACTTCCTATGATCACACGGGAAAGCATATCTCTTCCATAACGGTCTGTCCCGAGCAGATGCTCCGGTCCCGGCGGTTTCTGGGCAAGTGCCAGATCCTGGGCATAAGGATCATAAGGGCAGAGATATTTTGCAAATGCCGCTACAAACAGAAGCAATGCTGTAAGCACAAGAAAAAAGACAAGCTTTGCTTTTGTATGATTTTTCCGGATCTTCTGCTTCCGGACTGTGATATTATTTTTTCCACTCATGCTCTGTCACCTCCAAGTCGTACTCTCGGATCCAGATAGTGGTAAATAATATCTGTCACCAGATTTACCAGAACATAAATAACCGCCATCCATGCCACATAAGCCTGGATGATCGGATAGTCACGCATGGTGATCGCATCTACCGCCAGTTTTCCGACACCATCCCACATAAAGATATTTTCTACAATGGCAGTTCCTCCCAGAAGATTGCCGATGGACAGAGCCAGCAGTGTGATGATCGTCAGCATAGAAGCCTTCATTACACTCTTCCAGATGATCACACGACTGCGGATCCCTCTTGCCCGGGCTCCGGTCACATAATCCTTATTCAGTTCTTCCAGAACCGTGGCACGCACCTGTCTGGTATATTTTGCAGCCATGGAGATCGCCAGTGTCAGTGTCGGCAGAATGATACTCTGTCCGAGATCTGTATTTGTGACTACCGGTAAAATGCCAAGCCTGATGGACAGAAAATACATCAGGACCATGGCAGCAAAAAAATTCGGCATGGAATTGCCGATAAAGCTTAAAAATCTTATCAGATAATCTACCCATTTGTTGTGCTTTACTGCTGACAGGATTCCCAACGGGATTGCAAGAACAATCGTAAGAAGGATCGATGACAGAGTCAGCATCATCGTTGCCGGAAGCTTTGAAATAAAGGTTTCATAGACATCTCTGTGAGACACATAGCTCTCTCCCATATCTCCGGTTACCATTCCCGCAAACCAGGCAGCATATTGTACAAGGAATGGTTTATCAAGGCCATATTCTGCCTTTGCCTTGTCAATGACTTCCTGGGATACTGCAGAGCCTGCATTTTCATACATATAAGTTACTGCATCTCCGCCGGCAAGCCGCATCATGGCAAAAGAAAGAAATGTGATCCCGATCAGGACCGGGATCAGCTGCAGCAACCGTTTTATTATATATTTTCCCATATTTTCCTCTCCGCACTTTGTTTCTCAGTATTTCGAATAACAAAAGTTTAACAACACAGCTGTTCTGTCACAACCCCGGCGGGGGGATTTTACATATTCCATTTTGTCATGCATATGTATTCCATCATGTTCTTATATTCTCACACAGTGACATGCGGATAATTCTTTCCAGCCCTCTCCAAGAGACTGTGACTCTTCATACTCGATCAGCCTCCGTTTTCTCTCTTCCAGCGGATCCGGGATATGGATCGCAGAAAGCAGGGACTGTGTATAAGGATGCTGCGGATTTTCAAAAAGCTCTTTTGTAGGTGCCATTTCTACCAGCTTTCCGTTTTTCATCACACCGGTTGTATCACTTAAAAAACGTACCATGGACAGATCATGGGCAATAAAAAGAAACGAAAATCTTTTTTCCTGCTGAAGCTTTTTAAAGAGCATGACGATCTGTGCCTGGATAGAAATATCCAACGATGCGATGGGTTCATCTGCAATGATAAGACGCGGTTCCATGAGAAGGCTTCTTCCTATGGCAACTCTCTGTCTCTGTCCGCCGGAAAGCTCTCCCGGCTTTTTCGAAAGAATGCTTTCATCCAGTCCTGTCTCCTTCAGGATTTCCCGAAGCCTGTTCTCCAGCATTTCTCTGTCACGGATCCTGCGGATGATCTTTACAGGCTCCAGCATGATCTGCAGTATGCTCATTCGGGGATTCAGTGCAGCGCCCGAATCCTGAAAGATCATCTGGATCTCAGTCTGCATTTTCTTCCGCATTCCGAAAGGATCCTTTTTATCCGGCACTCTTTCTCCCTGATAAAAGATCTCCCCGCCTGTAGGCCGGTAGATTCCTGCAAGCGTTCTGGCTGTCGTGGATTTTCCGCAGCCGGTCTCTCCCACCAGTGCCATGATCTCACCTTCCCGGATACTGAAGGAAACATCATCCACTGCATGGATCGTATAATCGGAACGGATACGGAAATGCTGCTTCAGATTTCTGGCTTCGATCAGTACAGGCGCCTGTTTCTGTTCTGTTTTCTGTAAAAATGACGCTTCCTTTTTATCCGGTTTCTGTTTACGGCCGCTGTTTTCCTGTAATCTGTCCTTCAAAATGGAGGGCTTTTCTATTTTCGGAGCTCTTTCATCCAGAAGCCATGTGGCTGCATAATGCGTATCACTGACTTTAAACATCGGAGGAGTCTGTTCATAATCGATTGCCAGTGCCTGGGGATTCCGAACGGCAAACGCATCTCCCGGCGGAGGATCCAAAAGAGAGGGCGGCATTCCGGGGATTGGATTCAACTCCCCTTTTTCACCTGCAAATACAGGCAGAGAAGACAGAAGTCCCCAGGTATAAGGATGCCGGGGATCATAATAAACATCTTCCGCTGTCCCGATCTCAATGATCTTTCCTGCATACATAACTGCAACTCTGTCTGCGATCCTTGCAACAGCTCCCAGATCATGAGATATGAACACAATACTGATCCCTGTTTTTTCTCTCAGCTCAAGAAGCAGATCCAGAATCTTTGCTTCCACGGTTGCATCCAATGCTGTAGTCGCCTCATCGGCAAATAATATTTCCGGATCACAGGCCAGTGCAATAGCCAGCACACAACGCTGACGCATTCCTCCGGAAAAAAAATGAGGCTGCAGGCCATAGCGCTGTTCTGCATCCGGAATCCCTACCAGCTTCAGCATTTCCACAGCTCTTTTTTTCGCCTCATCCCCGGATACTTTCTGATTTTTGATAATAGCCTCTGTGATCTGTTTGCCAACAGGGATCGTCGGATTCAGCGTCAGCATAGGATCCTGGAACACCATGCTTACCTTACTTCCGCACAGCTTTTCCATTTTTTTTCTTTTATAGGCTGTGATATTCTCTCCGCAGAGACTGATCTCTCCGCTTTTTACATGTGCATTCGGTGGCAGAAGCTTCATCACGCTACGGCACATAACGGTTTTTCCACATCCGGACTCACCTACGATACAAAGTATCTCTCCTTTTTTTACCGTGAGATCAACATTCCGGACGGCCTGTATCTCGCCGTCCGGTGTGTCAAAGCTTACCGAATAGTTTTTTAATTCCAAAACGGTTTCCTGCATGATCTTTTCCTTATTTTGTAATGGTCCAGTTTTCAATATTCCACATAACACCTACGGAATGATGTCCCAGAACACGTGTGGTATCCAGTCCGTCAAGTCCGGAAACGCCTACATAATCTCCCTGAAGATAAGCAACCAGAAGGATTCCAGGTGCCTTGGCATATGCCTTTTCGAATTCACTATATGCTTCTTTTCTGGCTTCCTCAGTCTCACCGTGACGGCCTTCCTCAAGATATTTATCCACATCTGCATTGGAATAATGCATGTTGTTTCCACTTGCGTCGGTTACAAAGTTTACATATGCCATATCCGGGTCAAACTGTGTTGAATAGCCGGCAAGAAATCCATTGTATCCTGCATCCCAGTCAAATTTGGTAACAAGCTTTACTTCCATTTCCACACCAGCCTGCTTCAGCATATCAGACATGACATTGGCAATATCCACACGCTCTTCTTCGTAATCACGTACCTGGATGGTAAAGTGGAATTTCTGTCCGTTTCTCTCATAGATCCCATCATCACCTTTTTTCCATCCCAGCTCTTCCATCTTCTTTGCAAAGATATCCAGATCATAGGAGTAGATATTGGCTTCCTTATCTGTTCCGAGAGGGTTTCTCTGGATCGGGCTGTATGCCGGCTCTCCCTGTCCTGCAAGAACACCTGCAATAATGGAATCCTTATCCATCGCATAATTCAGAACGCCGATAGAATCTCCGTTTTCCTTCCAGAAATCTGTGCTCATATCCATGGCTGCTCCACGGTAATCTGCTGTGGTGAACTCCCAGTAATTATATCCGTCCTTATCCTTGAACTGAGAAGCGTAGTTGGAATTCAGCCATGCAAGATCCGCCTCACCGGACTGGAGCATGGTTGCCTTTGTAGTCTCATCCGATACTGTACGATATACAACGGTTTCAATATTCGGAACCTTTCCGTAATAATCTTCATTTCGTTTCAGTGTGATCATTCCACCGGTAGCATCCCAGTCTTCAAATTTATAACGGCCTGTTCCCACCGGATTCTGGTTAAAGGATGTGGTATTCACGTCCTCTCCTTCCAGAAGATGCTCAGGAAGGATTCCCATGGTAAAGTAATCCAGCATGGCAGCATCATATTGATCCAGTGTAAAGATCACAGTCTGATCATCCGGTGCCTCAATACTTGTGATGTCCTGATAGTTGCTGGTGATGCTGGCTCCCAGGGTTTCATCCTCTGTAAGCTCCTTATAGGTGTATACAACATCCTCTGCATTGAAATCTTCTCCATCATGCCACTTAACACCATCTCGAAGCTTAAAAGTATAGGTATTGGTATCCTTGTCAAAGGTATAGCTCTCTGCAAGATCCTCTACCGGCTTTCCATTGGCATCATATTTCATCAGTCCTGAAAAAATAAGATCCGGAAGTTCATCATGGTTATTCAGAAGGGGATTGATCGTACTTTCTGACTCACCTGCATATACCAGAGTTTTGTTTTCTTCTGCCGCAGCTACGGTTACCGCACTGCCTGCAGCTGCTCCTGTACATGCTGCGGTCACTGCTGCCAGTGTTATCGCCGCATATTTTCTTCCATAGTTGATTCCTGTTCTCTTTTTCATTTTGTTTTCCTCATCTTTCCTTATTTTCAAACCGGTTATCCACACTTCGGAATGTTTTATCACGGTTTGCGTCCACATATTTTTTCTGACTGCATCAGAGATTGCTGTAATGGTTATTTACCTCACTTCTCACAAAGCTTCCCATACTGGTAATGCACATTAAAGTAATGACCAGAAAAACTCCCGGGATCACGATCACCCACCAGGTATTCATGATCAGTGCTTTATTTGCCAGTGAGAGCATACTTCCCCAGGAGACTACATTTGCCGGAAGCCCGAGGCCAAGAAAACTTAATGTAGATTCCATGGTAATACAGCTGCTTATCGAAGAGATCACCACAAACATGATCGCCGAAACAAAATTCGGTATCAGATGGTGATACATCACATATCCAAAACTTCCTCCGCAAAGTCTTGTATACATCACATAATCACTGTTTCTTATCTGCCGCACTTCACTTCTTACAATACGTGCCAGTGCAAACCACCCGGTAATACCGATGATCACAGATATGCTGATCACATCATTGGCCTGAAGGACCGCAGACAGGATCAGGATCAGCAGAAGCGTCGGAATACTTCCGCACATTTCCGTAAACCGCATCAGAACTGAATCCACCTTTGGACCTGCTGTTCCGCTGATGCATCCGTAGGTAACACCGATCACAGTAATGATCGCAGCTCCCAGAAGCCCGATCACCAGAGAAACCCGTCCACCATACCAGATCAGTGAATAAATATCTCTTCCAAGCGAATCCGTTCCAAAGATAAACTCCTTTCCCGGCGGTGTATTCAGATTCTGGAGATAAAAACCTGAGGGATCATGATTTGCAACAACATTTGCAAATACACAGCCCAAAACGATCAGAAAAAGCAGGACCATGGAAAATACCGGTTTCCCCTTCAGCTTTTCCCGAAATGTTTTTTTTCGTTTTTCAGATCCTTGCTGTTTCCACCCGGCACCAACTACCTGAAAAAGCTCAGCTTCTGAAAGCTTCCGGTCAGCTACCATACCCTCACCTCCGAATCCTTCATTCTTGGATCGATCTCTTCATTGACAGTCTGTGCAACAAAGCTGCTTAAAAATACGATAAATCCCGTGATCAGCACATCGATCATCAGCAGATTATAATCATGATATTTTGCAGATTCCACTGCAAGGTTTCCAATTCCCGCATAATTGAAAACAGCTTCCACAGTTACAGTCCCACCGGTTACATGGGGTACCGAAACTGCCATGATACTCACGATCGTCGGCATTACATTTCGAAGACAATGCTTCCACAGGATCTTTCTTTTGGAAAGTCCCTTGGATCTGGCAAGAAGTACATAATCCTTCCGCACCTCATCCAGAAATTTGTTACGTATCATATATGCGTAATACCAGAGATGGCTGAAGATCATTACTACCAGCGGAAGGATCATATGCTTCATACGATTGCCGATACTATCTGCCATTCCCACATCATAGGCACCGCTGCTTGGGAACCATCCAAGATTTACACTGAAGATCAGGATCAGTACCACACCAAGCCAGAAAGCCGGCACATAATAGGCTGCTGTTCCGATCTTGCAGATCAGCCGGTCGATCCACTGATCCTCATGGAGCGTACAGAATATGGCGATCAGAACTGCCAGTATAAAGATCACAATATAAGCAATTCCTCCCAGCACCAGAGTATTTCCGATCAGCGGTTTGATCACATTCATAACCGGCTGCCTGTATTTCAGCGACAATCCGAAATCACCATGGACTACATTGGTAAACCACCTTACATACTGCACCCCGATCCCCTGATCCAGACCCAGTCTCGTTCTGGCCGCAGCCACTTCCTCGCTGGTCATCATTTCCAGGGAATCTCCGTAAAAGGACTGCAGGGGATCTCCCGGTGCCAGTCTCGCCAGCCAGAACACCACCACAGACAGCAGAAACATAACCACAGCAAGCAGAAGGATCCGCTTCAGGATCCGGATGACGAGTTTATTTTCTTTGTTCATAATTTTCCTTTCCCACTGCCCTTTACAGTTCAGACAGACATTCGTATTCCGCTCTGCTGCATGCTCATGAACACAAATCGTGGAGCGATTTGTGTTCATATTTCAAAAGCAGTTATGGCATCCAAAACCATAACTGCTTTTGAAAGGGTCGTGTTATTATTCAACAAAACATTTGTATGCACAAATAGGAGTGCGCGGAGGTTATGTGCATCACAGTGTTTTTATATTCAGCACGCGGAGTGTGCTGCTGATATTATTTTATCATTTAACAGCTTTCGGACAACCCCGGTACGGGGATATTGGACAGTCGGTTTTAGCATGGATGTGTATTCCATATAAAAAACGGGACTTTTCTGTATCAGGAACCTGTGTCCCGTGCAGAAAAATCCCGTCTGGTCTTTTGCTTTATTCTTTTATCACTTCCCGGAAATCTGAAGTCTTTCCTTCACGAATCCCAGAAAATCCTTTCCCTGTTCACTAAGCTCTTCACCTCTCCGGCAGATGCACCCGTAAACAAGTTTCTGGCCTTCTCCCGGAAATGTATATTTCACGGAGGAATATCCCGGATCACGGCCGGAAAGATCCGCACCACTGATATTACACAACTCTCCGGACCCAAGAAGACGTTCCACGATATAATCACTGTTTGTTACGACTACAGTCTCTGCCTCCACTGCGGAATGACCGTTTTCCTCTACAAGGTTCCGGTAATTATCCGGGGAAAATTCATCGGGAAATCTCTGGATCAGCCTGAGCTGGGACATATTAAAATCTCCCTCATCTGCTGTATCTGCTTTCCCTTTCCCGGTATAAATATTTACCTCGGTTTCCGTCAGCAGCTCAAATTCCAGGTAATTTCGAGAAAGAAAATACTGGAACGCCGCCAGCTGATTCTGCATCACATAGGCGAATCCCATATCATCCTGTCTGCCTTTCACACGTTTTATGATCTCATGGGTATCTGCTGCGTAAACCTGATAATGAAGATCATCGCACTTATGTGCTTCATAATACGTTACGAAGATATCCGCAAACCAGGAGCTGGGATGAAAGCATACACACAAGCTGCTTTTTGCAAGTGGCTGTGCCTGCATTTCCAGTTCATCTATATTTTCCAGGATCCTCTGCACATGGATATATGCACGCTCTCCTTCCGGTGTCAGCTCTATGCCCTTTGCATGACGGACAAACAGCTGGGTACGCATATCATCTTCCATGGAACGGATCACCTTGCTTACATTTGACTGCGTGGTAAAAAGCAGCTCTGCAGCCTGGCTGAAGGAGCCTGTTTTGGCACAGGCTGCAAAATACTGTATCTGTTTTATATTGAGCATGATCCTACCTCTGTTTCTTTGCAAAGATCAAAAACATCGGGGTCGGATTGTAAAACTCGTCTTTTTCTGTATAAATACGTTTGCTGATACCAAGGTCAAAGGAAAATTCTTCCACACCTATACGGCTCAGCGTTTCCAGATCCCATGCCGGACGCAGAAAAGAACTGATGGGCAGCTGCCGCTTGATATCCTCGCATTCCTGCATCAGCTCATCCTGGATCTGATGATGGGCATGGTTCTCCGGAAGATCCGCAGTGTCCGCAAAGTCTGCTGCTCCGTAGTTTGCATCCAGATTTATCATCACTCCGCCCGGTTTCAGTACGCGGAACCATTCCTGATAAGCATGCTCCGCGTCCGGAAGTGTCCAGGTAAGGTTTCGTGATACGATCACGTCAAATTCCTCATCCGGAAAATCCGGAGCTTCTGCATCCATCACCATAAACCGGCAGTCTGCTTTTTCTTCCTCCGCCAGCTCCTTTGCATGAGTGATCATATCCGGCGTCAGATCGATCCCGGTTACCTGATGGCCTTCCTTTGCAAGAAGAATGGTAAAAAATCCGGTTCCGCAGCCTACATCCAGGATCCGGAGATTCTTTTTCTCAGGCAGATACTTCTTAAGCTCAGCCATCCAGCGGCCTGCAAGTGCACTGTGAAGCTCTGCTCTTCTCTGTTCCAGAAAGCTGTCGCTGCGCCTGGTCCAGTACTGGGCGATCCTTGTTTTACGCTCATCTTTTTCTCTTACGATATTTCCGTAGGTGATCACAGGGCCGCCTTCCACAACCTGAAGACTTGATACCTGATAAAGGATCACACCATCCATGTCTGCACGACAGATTTCCTGTACATTTCCCTCATAATCACGGATCTCTCCAAGATACTCATCCTGATGAACGATATCGCCTGGTTTCTTCACCGGGTACCAGAGACCGTTGACACTGGCGCACTGATAACGCACATCATCCATTTTCAGTGGATAGTACGTACTGTGGGAACGGATTCCGTTATAGGCTCCGATGCTGCAGAGGATATTTCTTACATCTCTTCGCATGGAATCCACTTCCTCCCGTTCCCAGGTTCCCATACAGCCGCGTTCCAGAAGGACCGCCGGAATATGGAAGGTACTTGCCGCATAATTGTAGGCGCCGCCTGTACTCACATTTGACTGTACCATATATGGGACATCAACCTGCTCTGCCATTTTCCGGGAAGCTTCCACGATCTCCGGCTTTGCCACGCCTGCAAAATATACATACGGAGTCAGCTCCTCATAATCATCACCGCCGTGAAGATCGATATAATAATATGCCTTCCGGATCAAGGATTCTGTGATGGCCGCTGCCAGTCGTTCCATTTTTGTGCCATCTTTTCTGCCAGGGAAAACACGGTTCAGATTTTTTCCGTCTTCCCAGCTGATGCTGCCTGCACGCTTCTCAAAATCTTCCCGGTTCAGCACCTTTACCAGAACCAGCTGGCCCTTTACCTTTTCCGGCTTCAGCCGCTTCGACAGCTCGATCAGAGTCTGGATCCCCACATACTCTCCTGCATGAAGACCTGCTGTGACGAGAACGGTTTTTCCAGAATCTTTTCCACGGATGATGGTTGCAGGAAGGACAAATTCTCCATCTCCGAGCTCAAGAAAGCCTTCTGTTTTTTCTCCTGCCGCAACCGGAAGATTCAGGAAATGATCCGGCTTTACACCAGTTACCATAAACATTGGTGTGGACTGATAATTTAATCTCTCTTCCTCACTCCAGACCGTTTTCCATATTTCTGTGTCTGTGCGGAGTCCAAGAAGTCTTGCTTCTCTGAGAGTTTTTACATCCCACGGGGGACGACTGATCTTTGACAGCGGTACCTGGAGGGCGATCCGCTCCATGCGCTCAATATCCGTACAGAGATGGTGGTCATCCAGGCTGTTGTTTTCCACATTTTTC
>OJON01001386.1_pt1 | contig 13109 bp, 12 predicted proteins | sample 1598031 | NCBI WGS metagenome assembly OJON01 (sample SAMN01915216, study PRJEB22387) | human gut metagenome | isolation source: stool | host: Homo sapiens | place: USA | reverse complement strand
GAGATAATTTGGGTATCGCAACCACAAAATGGAGGTCCATGTCATGTTACGCAAGTCAGGAGTTGCTTACATCAGGGACTGTCACTCAAGTCGCGACAAAAAAGCCTGCGTTCCCGGCATCGGGAAGACAGGCTTTCAAAAGCAATTGAAACGGAATTACTTGGTACCGAACAAGCGGTCGCCGGCATCACCTAAACCCGGAACGATGTAGGCATTCTCGTTTAAGCACTCGTCTAAGGCGGCAACCCAAATTTCAATCTTCGGGTGACGCTCGAGCATGACCTGAACGCCTTCGGGGGCAGCCACCAGGGCCAGGAACTTAATCGAGTCGGCGCTCACACCGCGCTTTAACAACACCTCGACGGCGTGGGCGGCCGAGTAGCCCGTGGCCATCATCGGATCGCAGACGAAAAAGAGGCGGTCCGTTACATTCGGCAGCCGCACCAGATACTCGACCGGGCGCTTATTTTCATCGCGGTACATGCCGATATGACCGACGCGAGCCGAGGGCATCAATTCCAAGAGTCCGTCGCTCATGCCGAGACCGGCACGCAAAATCGGAACAATCACCTGCTTTTTGCCGGCCAAGGTCGGCGCTTCCATCTCCGAAATCGGCGTTTCGATCTTGCGACTCGAAAGCGGCAGGTCACGCGTTAACTCATAGCCCATGAGAACGGTGATTTCTTTTAAAAGCTGGCGAAAGACGTTGGTGCTCGTCTCTTTTTGCCGCATAATGGAAAGTTTGTGCTGAATTAACGGATGGTCAACGATATGCAGATTGGGAAAACGCGGATCAGTTTTCATAAGAGACCTCAAAAAACGGTTGCGACAAAACCAAACAGGGAAGACTTCAACCGGTAAAGCTTCTCTGCGACGCTCAGGATTATAGCGAGGGCTTGTTAAGAAATTTTCAAATCGTGCGAGTCAAAGCCGTTCGGTTTGTACGTTTTCCCATTGAGTTTTTCAGGTTCTCTGACTAGACTTGTCGAAACATCTTTTTTCCTTTTTGCCATTGGGGATGCCATGTCGATTCGAACCGTTGTCATTTTGCTGTTGTGCATTTTGAGCGCTGTGTTTTTAGCGGTCAATTGGTCCGGAATCGTGGCTCCGGTTCCGGTCAATCTGCTTTTTACACAGGTGCAGGCGCCGCTCGGATTGATTTTGTTCGTGGTCTTGGGGCTGCTGATTGTGGCGTGCCTACTGTGGTCGATTATGCAGCAGGCAGCCGTGCTCGTGGATATTCGCAAGGCCTACCGGGAAGCGCGGACTAATAAACGCCTGGCGGAAGACGCCGAGCAGTCGCGTCTTGAAGCCTCCACCAAAACGATGACGCAGGAGTTTGCCGATCTTTCGCAGGCCATGAAGACCGAATCGGAAAAAACCGTGGCGGCGCTGACGGCGCTTACCGAAGAAGTTCGGACGCTGCAAACGAACCTTAAGTCCCTTGATGCCAAGATGGTGACGATTGCCCAAAGTCACGGGATTGAATTACCGCCCGAAGAGCCCCCGAAGCGTCGCCATCCGTTCTTTGACTTTTTCAGCAAGAAAGCCGATAAGGTCGAGACGAGTGAAGAAACCAAGCCTGCTCTTAGTGCTGAAGAAAACGAAAAACCCCGCGATGACAAGACCGCGGGGCTGACCTAAAGGAAAGCGGCGTCCGTTATTTGGCGTCTTCTTTGGCCTTTTCTGCTTCTTCGGCTTCCGTGATGTAACGCGTGACGCGTTCGACTTCTTCGGCTGCGCCCAAGAAAACCGGAATCCGCTGATGGAGTTTTTCCGGTTGAATTTCCAGAACGCGTCCGTGTCCGTCGGTGCACATGCCGCCGGCCTGTTCGATTAAAAAGCCCATGGGGTTGGCTTCATACATCAGGCGCAACTTGCCGGGGCGGTCGGTCATGCGCTTATCCCACGGATACATGAAGATGCCGCCGCGCGAGAGAATACGGTGTACTTCCGCTCCCATGGAGGCAATCCAACGCATATTAAAGTCTTTGCCGCGCGGACCTGTGGTTCCTTCTAAAAGTTCCGTGATGTAACGGCGCACGGGTTCGGGCCAATGGCGCATGTTCGAGCAGTTAATCGCAAATTCGTGGGCATCGCGCGGAATAATCGATTCGCTCTTTGTGAAGATGTAGTGATTGGAGGCCGGATCGAGTGTAAACATCACGACACCGCGCCCGAGCGTTAACGCCATTGTGGTTTGCGGACCGTAGACGACGTATCCGGCGGCAACTTGGTTGATGCCGGGCTGCAAGAAGTCGATATCGGAAATGTCGTGGGAGGCGCCGTGCGGACTCGGAAGAATCGAAAAAAGGGTACTGATCGAAATGTTAATGTCGATGTTGCTCGAGCCGTCCAAGGGGTCGAACGTTACTAAGTACGGACCGACGGGCAGGTAGGCCGGGACCGACAGGGCCGTTTCCATTTCTTCGCTGGCCATGCCGCACACACACCCGGAGCGAATGCAGCCCTTGACCATCAGGTCGTTACAGATGACGTCCAACTGCTTTTGGACTTCGCCCTGCACGTTTGTCGAGCCAGCCACGCCTAAAACGCCGGCCACATCGCCGCAGGACACTTCAAAACTGATTTCTTTACAGGTTTCGGAAATATTGATAATCAATTGCGAGAGCTTCGGATCGAGTCCGTACTCGGCAATTTCGTTATCAAGGAAGGTGTGGAGCGTTTGTCGTTGCATGACCAAGTCCTTTAATAATGAGTGAGCGCTTTTTCGACAATTTCCCGAACGGCCGGGGAAAGCGTCGAGCAAGCGGCGACGCGGGTAAGAGCTTTGTACATCAGTTTGGCACGATGGGGCTCGTAGCGGCGCCAGTGATCGAGGGCGCGCGCCATGCGAGAGGCAACGTGTGTGTTAATGGAGTCCAATTGCAAAACCGTATCGGCCCAGAATTCATATCCTAACCCGTCGGCCCGGTGAAATTCCGCCGGATTCCGGTTCAAGAAGGCGCCGACAAGGGCGTAGACGTTATTGGGGTTTTTGATGGAAAAGACATCGTATCCCATCAGGGCGCGAATGCGGTCTAGGACCGGAAGTTCGTCTTTAAAGGACGGAGCTAAGGCCTGAACCGTAAACCACTTATTTAAAAGGAGCGGTTCTTTGTACCAGAGCCTGGCGGCGGCGTTTAAAACGTCGGCCTTGGCCGGACTTCTGGAACAGACGATGCTGGTCAAGGCAGCTAAGCGGTCGGTTAAGTTATCGGCTTTTTCAAACTGCTCGCGCACATCTAAAAGGGCCTTGGCGCTACCGCCGGCAAGCCAGTAATCGAGAGCCAGATTTTTCAGAGCGCGTTTGCCGGCTTGCTCGGCATCGGGGCGATAGGGCCCTGTGACGGTTTGAGCTTGCGCCGTCATCGCCAAGTCCTGCGCAAAGCGATTCCCGAGGGCTTCGCGAGACGCCATCACGGCTTTGTGAATCGCCTCCGGATTAATCATCACGCGCTCTTGGGCAACGCTTGTCTCTTCGGGCATCGTGAGCGCACAGGCGCGAAATGCCGGAGAAAGCCGCGTGTCTTTGAGAATTGCCCCGAACGTACGAACCCAGATTTCGGGAATCACGGGCTCTTCGCCGCGCTCAACCTCATCGATCATTTCGGCAAGCGAGGAGTTGACAAGAACTCGCATCGCTTCGGCCCGATTAAAGAGGTCCGAATCATTCAGAGCCAAGAACGAGAGTTCTTCCCTCGTATACGGATACTCGAAAATCACCGGTGCGGAAAAGCCGCGGCCGATGGAGATAATCGGATTTTCTTCGATGTGAGTAAAAACCCATTCGTCGGACTCTTTGGCAAGAATGAGTGTGCGACTGTGTCCGGAGGGTTCTTCTTCACCCGCAAGTTGCAGCGGCAAATCTTTCCCGGCGTTTCCAATCAGGCCGAGGGTAATCGGAATGACAAAAGGCTCTTTTTCGGGCTGCCCCGGTGTGGGTGTCGTGGTCTGGTAGGCAAAGACCGTGCAGGTCTTGGCAACCGGGTCAAACACGGTGCGCACCCGCACGCGCGGGGTGCCGGCCTGGCTGTACCAACGGGCAAACTGTGTCAGGTCCACGCCGCAGGCCTCGGTAAAGGCCGCGAGGAAATCGTCACACGTGACGGCTTGACCGTCAAAACGCGCGAGGTAATTCGTGAGACCCTTCTTAAACCCGTCTTTTCCGAGAATCGTTTGGAGCATACGCACGACTTCCGCCCCTTTCTCGTAGACGGTCATCGTGTAAAAGTTGTCGACCTCTCGGTAGCTTTCCGGTCGAATGGGGTGCGCCATGGGGCCGGCATCTTCCGGAAATTGTGCCTGGCGTAACGCGCGCACATCCAAAATGCGCCGTACGGCACGTGAGGCGGCATCAGGTGCCATGTCCATGGAAAACTCTTGGTCACGGAAAACCGTCAGTCCTTCTTTAAGGGTAATCTGGAACCAATCGCGCACGGTGACGCGGTCGCCCGTCCAATTGTGGAAATACTCATGGCCGACCACCGATTCGATACGGTCGTAATCGGTGTCGGTGGCCATATCGGGCGTTGCCATCACGTAGCGGGAGTTAAAGATATTCAGGCTCTTGTTTTCCATGGCACCGAAGTTAAAGTCATCGGTAGCCACGATGCCGAAACGGTCTAAATCGAGTTCCAGCCCGAAGCGCTCCTCATCCCAGCGAATCGCTTTTTTCAGACTTTCCAAGGCATGCGCACTTTTGGCGTAGTTGTGGGGTTCGGTCCAAATACTTAAGTGCGAGACGCGGCCGTCTTTGAGGGTAAAGTCTTCGCTTCGATCCTTAAAGTCTCCGGCCACAAGAGCAAATAGGTAGCTCGGTTTTTTGTACGGATCGACGAATTTGACCCAATGGCGTCCGTTGGCTTCTTCGCCCGAGGCCACAAGGTTGCCGTTACTTAAAAGAATCGGGCAAGCGGCTTTATCGGCGTGAATCGTCACCGTAAAGCGACTCATCACATCGGGGCGGTCGGGCCAGTAGGTGATGCGACGAAAGCCTTGGGATTCGCACTGACTCATAAAGGCCCCGTGGCTCATGTAAATCCCGGATAGGGCGGTATTGCGTGCCGGACTGAAGCGATTGATGATCGTAATACGCGCCGGCGCTGTAACGCCTCGAACAATTAACGCAGAACTTGTGAGGGTGTAGTGGGTATCGTCAACTTCCACACCGTTTATAAAGAGGCGCTCAAAGGCCAACTCATCGGCATCTAAATGCAACGACGAAGGCGAAAAGCCCGACTTCGGGCGCACGCGCATCGTTGTTGTGACGAGAGTGGATTCGGCATCGAGCACGAAGTCCAAGTCAACGCTGTCAACGGAATAAGGGAAAGGCTTGTAATCCTTGCGGTAGACAATTTTGGAATCGGTTTCAGACATGGAACGCAAATCGGATAAACGGAAAACTGTGCGCTCATTGTAGCGCTGAAAACCGGCTTTCCCCGATTAGGAAAAGGAAAAAAGAGGTCGACCGCCGCACACGGCAAAAAAGCCTACGTACGACGGGGGATGCAACTCACGGGAAAAGGTCTCTAAGAGCGCCTCACGAAATATCGCTTCCTATTCTCCACGAGACGGGAAAGTGAGCTGTCTTTCGTTAAAATGAGGCGTCCGGATACAGTTCCGAGAGCACTTGCCTAAGAACGGAGTCGAGCATAATCGGCAGGTGTTTTGTTTCGACTTTACGGATGTTTAAAGCTTTGGAAAGGAGCGTACGCCAAAATTCCGGGCATTCGCCCTCGGCCCAATCGCCGCGTCCTCGCCCGAAATGCGCCACAGCTAAATATAGGAGCAACGCCTCTAGGGCAAAGTTTCGAATGGCAGCATCCGACCAAGCGACCACGGTTCCTTCCTTGGCATCGCGCCGTGTGTTGTAGGCAATCGCAAGTCCCACACCCCCTAAGGCGCCTAAGACGCTTCCGATGAGCGTTCCGAGGCCCATCGATAAGCCCCCGGTGGATAAATCGGCTGCCAGCCCCCCGACCGCTCCCGAACCGACGGCGCCGGCTAAGGCGGCATTGGTCGTTTTCATCGGGGAGGAGATTTCCCAGTCACTCTGAAGGCGATTAAAAAGTTCCTTTTTCACGCCCTTGCCGCGCAAGCGATTGGCAGCAATGAGTTTGTCCGTTAGGTCACAAAACGCATCGGTCGCGCGTGCACAAAGCGCCGTCTGCGCCGATTTCACGGGATCTGCGGCATCATCGCCTCCGCGAATGAGTTTGAGGCGTTTCCCGAGACTCTTTAACTGATAGGTAAACGACAGGTCCCCGGTGGCTTCCTTGTCGTTCATGATGCGCTCGAGCGTGTGCATGAGAGCTTCGAGGCTTGCGGCATACGCTGCGCGTCTTTGCCGCGACCACGTTTCACGCAAGGATTCGAAGGCGGCCTTTTGCTCCTCGGGAAGGGCATTTCCGATGGCATCTAAAAGCGTAAATTCCTGCACCCAGCAGCGGGCAAAAGCGTCCATCGGGAGCACTTTGCTCACAATCGGATAGCCGCGCATCGCCTCATTCCAACGTGCCACATCCAGGGCTTCTTCTTTGGCAGGCCGCGGTTTTCCCATCTGATTTAAAAGCACAATGACGGGTTTTTTAACCCATGCGAGGATGCTCATCTCGGCTTTGACATACGGGGCTTCGTCGGGAAGCTCTGCGGCATTGACAAGATAAAGCACAATGCTCGATGTGTCGCGCACGTGTTTTAAGGCTTTCTGATTGAGCCACTGGGCTTTATTGGTAAAGCGATCCCAGACTTCGGACAAAAACCATCCGACAGGGTTTTTGCGGCCTTCCAAGCGCTTGGCAAGAGCCACGGAATTGCCGAACCCCGGAGTGTCCCAGAGAACCAGTTCACAACCTTCGGCGTTGCGCGCTAAAACGTACTCATCGGTCGTCTCGGTCACGTGCGCCCGGTCGGCCACTTCCCCGACGTCACGCGAAAGAAGGGTGCGCGCGAGCGTCGTTTTACCGATGTTCGTGTGACTGACTAAACTCAAGTGAATGCGAAGCGTGTCTTTGGGCATGAATCATTACCTCGGTGTCTTTCTGTCGACAACCGGACTTCTTGTGGACGCCCATTGTCGCATATTTCGCACGAGCGTAACCGCGTCGCCTTCGTACACAAAGACCGTCAATCCGAAGCTTGCGGCAAATCGCGTCCAGGTATCGATGCGTTCCGTCAGACGCCCCGGATACACATCAAACCGTTCCCGAAGTCGTCGCGTGTCCAATAAAACCGCGCATAGAAACGGTTTTTCCTCGGTTTCGGGATTGTTGACAGCGCTAAATAGCGCACCGGCTAATTCCTCTTCGGGCGTTTTCAGCGCATCCGAAAGGATTAGAACGAACGGATTTTCTCCGTCACGGAAGATATCGGGGACGACAAAAGGCGGTGCATCGTAGTCAAGCTCGTTCACAATCGGCTTGGGATTGCCCCAAAGAAGCGAGAGTTTATCCAGGGTCGCTTTGTCCGAGCCCTTGAAGGCTTTGTCGGCGATGATGACCAGGGGGCCCAAATGCGCCGATTCCTTTCCTTCGGTTAAAACCGAGACAAAGTACGGGTCCGAGACCGTCAGGCGTAAGCGGTTGCGACAAAACCGCGCCGCACTGAAAGAAATAAGGGCTAAAAAAAGACGCGGAATAATCACAAAGACCGTTAAAAGCACCATCATGCGAATGAGCCACGGAGCGGCATTCACAGGATGCATCCGAAACACCAGACGGTCTGACTGCATCGCTTCAAGAGTCGAGGCATCAGGTAGATCCCCTCCGAAGGGAATCAGTCCGTAGGTCCAATCGATAAAGGTTTTAACCGCTTCCGGGTTTTGGGCAAACCAGGTACTTTCCCAGCCGACGACAAAAGCTGTCGAAATCCCTCGAAATGCGATTTCGGCAATAAGTCCCAAGGCAAACGCCAGAGCGGCTAAGTGCATTAGATAGGCCGCTTGGTTTTCATAGACAGGGACCAAGAGCTGCGCCATCTCGGCTCGAAGCGCCGCATCCAGAGAGGTTCGGTGCAAAAGTCGCGTGAGTTTTCCGGCTAAAAGCGCCGAGACAGTCCCTCGAACGGGAAAACGGTCGGGGGAAATCAGCCCCACGGCACCAAGGAGCAAAACGCCGTAGATAAGAACGTTCCACGCAATCACACCCCAAAACGGGAAGGAGAGCAAATTGATAAAAGGTTCGGGCGAGGCAAGCTTGTCGGTTAAAGCTCCGAGGATAAAAGCCGCTAGAAAAAGAAGACCTGCGGTACTACGAATCGAAGGCGCGCGAATCGGGGTTTTTGATGCCGCATCGCTTTGCCCCACGGCTTGCAAGACCGCCTTGGCACGTTCGGTTAAGTACGTGGCCTCATCGGCACTCTCGCCTAAGCGATGTGCCGTCGCTTTGCTGATGACGGCACTTTGAATGGCGTAACCGGACGCGGCCTGCTCGAGGGCTTTGGCTCGAAGGATGGTCCTTGCCTGCTCGTAGGTGACGGTAACAAAGGGTTCGTGCATAACGGCTATCTGGAAAACGAGGCTATTGACGGCATTTTATCGCCCGACGCGCCGTGTTTCCGTTGCAGATTGTCAGTAAGTTTGGCAAGATGCACGATTGCCTTTTGTTTTTCGTGAGGAAAATTTCGGTGGATCAGGTGCTCACTTTTGCGCATTCACCTTTTGAATTACACGCGCCGTATGCGCCGGCAGGCGATCAAGGACAGGCGATTGAGGAACTCACTGAGGGGGTAAAAGAGGGCTTGACGGCTCAGACGCTTCTCGGGGTCACGGGGTCCGGCAAGACCTTTACCATGGCCAATGTCATTGCCCGGATCGGCGTTCCCGCACTGATTATGGCGCCCAATAAAACGCTTGCAGCTCAGCTTTATTCGGAAATGCGGGATTTTTTCCCGAATAATGCCGTCGAGTACTTTGTCAGCTACTACGACTACTACCAGCCCGAGGCCTATGTTCCGTCGCGAGATTTGTTTATCGAAAAGGATGCGGCCATCAACGAGCATATCGAGCAGATGCGCCTTGCTGCCTCCAAAAGTATCCTTGAGAGGCGCGACACGATTTTGGTTTCGACCGTCTCGGCCATCTACGGGATCGGAAAGCCGGAAAGCTACACGCAGATGCGCCTGATTTTGCGACAGGGGGACACCAAGGAGCGCTCGGCCATTGTCTCGCAGTTGGTGAAAATGCAGTATCGGCGCAACGACATGGATTTTGTGCGCGGAACGTTCCGTGTGCGCGGCGATACGATTGATGTTTTCCCGGCCGAGCATTCGGAAGCGGCTGTGCGCATTGAACTTTTTGACGATGAGGTGGATGCCGTCAGCCTTTTTGACCCCTTAACGGGAAAGGTGCTTCAACGGGTCCCGCGCTTTGTCGTGTACCCGGCAAGCCACTACGTTACGCCGCGCGATGAGGTCGTGCGAGCCATCGGAACGATTAAGGCCGAACTGACCGAACGCCTCAAAGAATTGGAAGGCGCCGGAAAACTCGTTGAGGCGCAGCGACTGAAAGAAAGGACGCTCTTTGACTTGGAAATGCTCGACCAGGTCGGCTTTTGCAAGGGTATCGAAAACTACTCACGGCACCTGACGGGATTAAATCCCGGGGAAGCTCCGCCGTGCCTGATTGATTATCTGCCGCCCGATGCCCTGATGTTTTTTGACGAAAGCCACGTTTTGATGGGGCAGTTGCACGCGATGTATCGAGGCGACCGTTCCCGCAAAGAAACTCTCGTGGAGTACGGATTTCGACTTCCTTCGGCCCTGGATAACCGTCCGCTTCGATTCGATGAATTCGAACGCAAAATGCGGCGCAGCATTTTCGTTTCAGCGACCCCGGCCGAATACGAATTAGGGAAAAGTTCACAGATTGTCGAGCAGGTCGTGCGACCGACCGGGTTAGTCGACCCTGAATTGGAAGTGCGCCCGGCGACAACACAGGTCGATGACGTACTCGATGAAATCCGGGAACGCGTCAAAAAACACGAACGCGTTTTAATTACGACGCTGACGAAAAAGATGGCCGAGGAGCTCACGCAGTACCTTGACGAACACCAAGTCAAGGTTCGGTATTTGCATTCGGACGTCGATACCGTCGAGCGCGTGGAGATTATTCGCGATTTGCGTGCTGGAGTTTTTGATGTGCTCGTCGGGATTAACCTCTTGCGTGAGGGACTTGATATGCCCGAGGTATCGCTCGTTGCCATTCTCGATGCCGACAAGGAAGGGTTTTTGCGTTCGACGCGTTCTTTAATCCAGACCATCGGGCGCGCGGCGCGTAACGTGCACGGAAAAGCCATTTTGTACGGCGACACCGTGACCGATTCGATGAAAGGCGCGATTGAAGAAACCGAACGGCGTCGTAAAAAGCAAACCGATTACAACAAAGCGCACGGGATTACCCCCAAGAGCGTTGTTAAAGCCGTGCGCGATATCATTGACGGCGTTTACAAGGGTCCCTCGGAAACCGAGCGACAAAAGAACCTGGATGAAGCGCTTAACACGGACGATCCTCAGGCTGTGGCTCGGGCCATTCGAGAGACCGAAAAGAAGATGCTCTCCTGTGCTCGGGACTTGGATTTTGAGCAAGCGGCTGTTTTACGAGATCGTTTAGAAGCATTGCGTCGACGCGTTTTCGGCGCGGACCAAAGCGTCTGATCGGTCGCTAGGAAGACGCAAGAAGGGTGTCAATTAAACTCGGCAAGTCCGATACCCTTCGGGCAAGCGCTGTGGCTCCCCAATCCTGCGCATCGGTTCCGTAGCCCCAAAGCGCCGCAATCGAAGCCATGCCGGCTGCACTCGAGGCCGTGATATCCCGCTTTTCATCGCCGATATAAAGGCATTCGGTAACCGGATGCGCAAGGCGCCGTGCAGCTTCCCAGAGCGAGTCGGGTGCCGGTTTCATTTTCGGGGTCGTGTCGCCGGCAATGAGCACATCGGGTTCGGCAATCGGGGCGATTAAATCCTGAACTAAGGGTCCTGCAAGACGCATTGCCTTATTGGTGACGATGCCCCAATGCCGACCTTCGGCCGCAAGACGTTGGAGAACGGCATCAATTCCGGCAAAGGGCACGGTGTTATCGCGCATGTGCTCGCTGTAGTCCGATAAAAAACGGGCTCTTAATTCCGGGTACCGAGGATTGTCGGGGAAACGTTCAGTGCTTTGGCTAAAAGCCCTTTGGCGCCTGTGCCGGCAAAGGGACGCAAGTCTTCGTACGGCAAAGGGGTAAGTCCGGATTCAAGGCGCAACCGATTGGCCGCACCGCACAAGTCCGGCGCCGTATCGATGAGCGTCCCGTCTAGGTCAAAAAGAACCAGTCCCCGAGCCATGAAAAACCCCGATTAGTTCGAAAGCGCCTTTTTCTTAGTGACGTGACCGGCTTTGCGGGCTCGGGTCTTGCGCGGGGTAATCGGAGATTTGGCCGCAAATCGCTTAGTCGGTTTGCGGACCGGTTTTACCGGTTCGGCCTCCTTTTCCTCCGGAATCGGACGATATAAAACCAAAGTTTTGCCGATGGCTTGAATGCGGGCTACCCCCAATTTGTCAGCGAGTTCCGCATAGATGCGAGCGCGTTCTTCGCGGTCGTCGCCCGGAACCTTGACTTTCACAAGACCGTGTGCCGACAGTTCGCGGTCGACTTCCTTGATGACGGCATCGGTCAATCCGGCATTTCCCAAAAGAATCGAAAAGGTGATGTGATGCGCTTGAGCACGCCGGAACAAGCGTTCGTCGCGCTCGAGAATAAGTTCAGACATAATTCGCCTACCGAAAATTTTCCATCAGGCGCATTTTAAGGCACTGGTATGCCCAAGTCAGCAAAGAAACTGCGTTCGAATCCGGCGTGGATCGAACGCCATATCAACGATCCGTTTGTCAAGAGAAGTAAGGCCGAGGGGTATCGAGCTCGGTCTGCCTACAAGCTTTTGGAACTCAATGAGAAGGAAAAACTTTTTCGCCCCGGCATCACTGTTGTCGATCTGGGAAGTGCTCCGGGCAGTTGGACTCAAGTCGCACGATCCAAAATGGTCAACGCAGCCGGGAAGTTTTCCGGACACCTTGTTGCTATGGATATTCTCCCGATGGAACCGGTGCCGGACGCCGTTTTCCTGCAAGGAGACTTTCGCGAGCAAGAGGTTGCCGATCAATTGTCCGCGCTGTTAGCCGACGGAAAGGTCGACGTTGTCTTAAGCGATATGGCTCCGAATCTATCGGGCATTCCGGCTGTCGATGCAGCGGCTAGTCTCCTTTTAAATGAACTTGCGCTTGAGTTTGCTTTGGAACACTTGTGCGAGAACGGCGTCCTTGTTGTCAAAGCCTTCCAAGGGTCGGGTTATTCGCAATTTATCGAAACCGTGAAACGGCACTTTAAGTCCGTGTCACAACGCAAACCCGAGGCCAGTCGCGATACGAGCCCGGAAATGTACGTTGTTGCGAAAAGTCTTAAGCATGGCGGGGGAGTTTCCTAGCGTCGACTTTTGTTTTGGGGTGGCGGACGAAGGATTGTTGCTCGGCTTTTCCTTGCGTGTCTTGAGCGAGAAACCGAGCACTGGCGACTCTCGTACGTATAGTTCTTTCCAAGAAAAACCCCGTGTTAACAGAAAAAAATGCCCTAATCCGTTCTCAAGTTTGCCCCGTACGACATCGCGAATTTCCAAACACTGCGTCAGGGGATTTTGCCTACGTTGACAAAACGGGATTTATTGCCGAACTTGAGGATTCTTGGTGCCTTTATTCCTTCATAGAAACGCCGCTTCGGAAAGAAACTGTTCACACAAATGCTACAGGCCGACTGCGACATTGCGGCGACCAAGGACTTTGAACGCAAATTCGACAGTACCTATATCGGGGAGCACAAGACACCCCTTGCCAACACGTTTCGGGTCATGCACTTGGATTTTTCCGGAATCGATGCCGATATATTTACGGAAAGTTTTGTGGCAAATGATTGAGACGGACCGCTGGATTTTTCTCTTCGGAACAACTTCAAAGAGGGAACCGACCTTTTACAAGGACATTATCGCTCTCTGTCCTTGCTGCTAACGGATTTTCTTTTTGTTTTTGACGTACTCCCCAGCCTGAAGACTGAGGATTCTTGGATCAAACGCCGGATGCC
>OJON01001377.1_pt1 | contig 13174 bp, 7 predicted proteins | sample 1598031 | NCBI WGS metagenome assembly OJON01 (sample SAMN01915216, study PRJEB22387) | human gut metagenome | isolation source: stool | host: Homo sapiens | place: USA | reverse complement strand
GTGTTGACCTTGTTCCGGCAAACCTTGAGCTTTCAGCAATGGAATTTAACCTTGTCAACGCAATGAGCAGAGAAACAGCCTTGAGAAATTATCTCAGCGAAGTGAAGGACAAATACGACTATATCCTTATAGATTGTATGCCTTCTCTCGGAATGGTAACAATCAATGCTTTATCTGCGGCAGACAGCGTTATTATCCCTGTTCAGGCTCAGTATTTACCGGCAAAAGGAATGACGCAGCTTGTTCAGACCATTTCAAGAGTAAAGAAGCGTATCAATCCGGGCTTAAAGATTGACGGTATGCTTCTCACTTTGGTGGATAGCCGTACCAACCTCGCCAAAAGCACGGTAGAAGCTCTGAGAGAGAACTTCGGTAATCAAATTAAGATGTATCGAACATATATCCCGATTGCCGTAAAAGCCGCAGAGACTTCTTCCAAAGGCAACATCTATATCGGCTACTGCTAAAACAAAATAAATTTTAAGCGGACGCACTGAGTAAAATCGGTGCGTTTTTGCATTTCAAGGAGGAAAACGCAATGGTTAAAACAAAATTCAAGAAAGCCGTTTCGCTTATGTTGGCGACGGTTATGAGCCTTACTGCTTTTATGGGCATTGGGGCAACGACAGCCTTTGCAGCCGTAGGAGAAAAAGCCGATGTGTACCTCGTCGATTATCCCCGAAGCGGAGATACCAATAACAACGGCGAATGGGGACACGGCAATCTCAACTATATGAACGGTTGGAAAGGCTTGTCCACGAAATATACGGGACTTCGTGCAATGGGTTCGTATTCGGGTAATATCGCCTACTGTATTGAACCGGGTACAGGTCAGCGGACTGGAGATACTCTTACTGAAAAGGACGAGAACTTCTTTAACAACATCAATCCGAACGGTACGATTTCCGGTGATGACATTCGCCTGCTTATCGGTCGTATCTTGCAGTATGGCTATCGTGGAGGTATTTCGACAAGCTGGAAGTCGCAGAATGAAAGCGACGCAAATTGTATCGCACACGCTTATGCCACTCAGATTTTGATTTGGGAAACGATTGTCGGCGAAAGAGACGCAAGCTTCAATCACGTTTCTACCGGCGGGTATAATGCAGTGCTTGAATGTGTAAGCTCTGCACATCCACTCCGCAGTAAAATCTTGTCTTACTACAACAGTATGGTAACAAGTGTTCAGAATCACACCAAAGTGCCGAGCTTCTGCACAAGGTCAAGCGGTTCTGCAAAGGTAAACGAGCTTGAATGGAACGGAAGCAAGTATGTTGTTACTCTTACCGATTCAAACGGTGTGCTTGGCAACTATAACTTCTCGGCAAATATTGACGGTGTTTCTTTCTCCGTCAGCGGAAACAAGTTGACTGTATCAATGGATACTGCACCGAGCAAAGAATTTACCATCACAGCCACAAAGAAAAACGGTGTCCGCAGAGGTGTAGTTGTATGGTCTGATGGTATCCACCAGAATGGCAACGGTATTCAGGATGTGGTCACTTATGCTCAGGAGGTCAGCGACCCTGTCAGCGGCTTTGTCAAAATGAAGGTCAGCTACGGCTCTTGTCAGATTGTAAAGACAAGTGAGGACGGAAAGGTTGACGGCATTCAGTTTACCATCAGCGGTAATGGCGTCAATCAGACTGTCACAACTGCAAACGGCGGTAAGTTCCAGCTTGATAACCTTATGCCCGGTGTTTATACGGTCACAGAGCAGTCTATTGACAAATATGTACCGCAGGAAGTTCACAGAGTAACTGTTGTTGCCGGTCAGGTGTCTAAGGTCAATTTCAATAATGTCCTCAAGAGAGGAAATCTTCAGGTCATCAAATCTTCCGAGGATAATCTTGTTGAGGGCGTTACTTTCCACCTTTACGGCACTTCTCTTGCGGGTATTGCCGTAGATGAGTATGCTGTGACAGATAAAAACGGCGTGGCAACATTTAAGGATGTCCTGATTTCAGGCACTACGCCCTACACCATCGAAGAAGTGGACACAGCTATCCGTTATGTTGTGCCTGAAAATCAGACCGCACCGATTAACTGGAAAGAGGTTACGACCCGCAATTTCACGAATATTCTCAAAAAGTTTTCCGTGACCGTAACAAAGAGCGACCGTGAGGAAGGAACACCACAGGGCGACGCTACCCTTGCCGGGGCAATTTACGGTATTTATAAAGGCGAAACCCTTGTGGACAAATATGTTACGGATAAGAACGGGCAGTTTACCACAAAGGAATATATCTGTGATGATGACTGGACAATCCGTGAAATCACGCCGTCCGAGGGTTATCTGCTCGACGGTACAATCCATAAGGTCGGTGCTGAACCGCAGCTTTATACGGTGGAACACAATCAGACAGCAAATGATGTTACCGAACAGGTTATGAAAGGCAATATCGCCATTATCAAGCACACCGATGACGGCGAAACAAAGATTGAAACACCGGAAAACGGAGCAACCTTTGAAATCTATCTGAAATCTTCCGGCAGCTTTGATTCAGCAGAGGAAGATGAAAGAGATGTGATTGTTTGTGATGAAAACGGTTTTGGTCAGACAAAGGATATGCCTTACGGCGTATATACCGTTCATCAGACCTCCGGTTGGGAGGGGCGTGAGTTAATGGACGACTTCGATGTGTTCATTTCTCAGAACGGACAGACCTACCGCTATCTCATCAACAACGCAAACTTTGAAAGCTATATCAAGGTGGTTAAGGTGGACGCAGAAAGCGGTAAAAACATTCCTTATGCCGGTGCTGGGTTCAAAATCTTTGACCCGGACGGCAATCAGGTAACAATGACCTTCACTTATCCTACTCCGACAACGATAGATATTTTCTACACCGATGCAAACGGACAGCTTGTTACACCGGAGAAACTGGAATACGGCAAGGGATATTCTCTTGTTGAGGTTCAGGCTCCTTACGGATATGTGCTTGACAGCACACCGGTGTACTTTGATGTGGCAGAGGAACATTCTTCCGATGAGGGTGGTATTACCGTGATTAAGGTCGATAAGCCTAATATGGCACAGAAAGGTACTGTCAGCATTGAAAAGACCGGCGAGGTGTTCTCAGGGGTAAATATCTCCGGAGAGGAAAATGCCGATGTGATTTATCAGCCTGTCTATGAAGTGAAAGGTCTTGCAGGTGCGGTTTATGAGATTACCGCAGCAGAAGATATTATCACTCCTGACGGAACACTCCGTTATGCAAAGGGCGAGGTCGTAGATACTGTTACCACAGATGAAAACGGACTTGCAAAGAGTAAGGAGCTTTACCTCGGCAGATATACGGTAGTTGAAATTACCGCACCGGAGGGTATGGTTATCAACAAGGAAGCACACGAGGTCGAGCTTACCTACGCAGGTCAGGAAGTAGCCGTGACGGAAACCGTTACCAGCTTCGTAAACGAGAGACAAAAGGTTACGGTAAGTCTTGAAAAGGCTATCGAAAAGAACGACATCTTCAATATCGGCAACGGCGATGAAGTGAAGAATATCAGCTTCGGACTTTTCGCCGCAGAGGAGCTTGTTTCCGCAAGCGGTACTTCTATCCCGGCAGACGGTATGATTGAGATTATCTCTCTTTCCGAAAACGGCAAGGCTGTTATCAAGACCGACCTTCCTTTCGGAAGCTACTATGTAAAGGAGCTTGCAACCGATGAGCATTATATCCTTACCGACGCCAAGTATCCGTTCACGTTCAGCTATGCCGGTCAGGATACCGCAAATGTTGAGATTGCGGTCAACGACGGAAAAGCGATTGAGAACAAGCTCATTTACGGTTCTGTCTCCGGTAAGAAGATTACCGAGAACGGCGAAGCACTGGGAGGTGCTGTAATCGGTCTGTTTAAGGCTGATGAAACCGAATTTACAAAAGAAAATGCTTTGATGACTGCTACCTCCCAAAAAGACGGTAGCTTTTCTTTTGAGAAAGTACCGTATGGCAACTGGCTTGTAAGAGAAATCGAGCAGCCGGAGGGCTTCGTGCTTGATGAAACTTCTTATGAAGTTAAAATCTCCGAGGTCGCTCAGGTCATTGAGGTCGAAATCGTCAATGAGTATGTTCACGGCAATATCAAGTTGACTAAGGTCGATGAAGATTACCCGGACAACAAGCTGACAGGAGCGACCTTTGAGGTTTACAAAGATGTAAACGGAGACGGCAAATTGGACGACGGCGACGAGCTTATCGGTACGCTTACTGAAACAACTACGGGTATTTATGAGATGAAGGAGCTTCTTTACGGAAAATACCTTGTAAGAGAAACCAAAGCACCGGAAGGCTTTGAACTTGATAAGGGTGTGTACTCTGTTTTCATTGAAAAAGATGAAACCACCTACGAGGTAGAAAACAAAGCCGGCGTCGGCTTTATTAACACGGCTATGAAAGGAAACCTGAAAATCGTTAAGACTTCCTCAGACGGTAAGGTTGAAGGCTTCACTTTCAGAGTTACGGGAGTAAACGGATACGACCGAAGCTTCACGACCGATAAGAACGGCGAAATCGTTATTGAGGGACTTCGTATCGGCGATTACACCATTTCCGAGGTTCAGGATAGTGTTTCTGCTTCCTATGTGCTTCCTGCGGATAAGATTGCAACCGTAAAGGTCGGCTCTACTACCGTTGTGGAAATGCACAATGAGCTGAGAGACACACCAAAGACCGGAGATAACAGCAATGTCGGCTTGTGGACTGCACTTGCGGGACTTTCTGCCCTCGGTATTGTAGGCACAGCCGTTGTTGCGTACAGAAAAAAGAAGAAGGAGGACAATGAGTAATGGACGCTAAAACAATCGTAGCAGTTGTATTAGTCGCCTTTATTATCGGCGGCTTTATCTTCTTGCAGATTAAGAACAGAAAGAAATAAGGAACACCAAAGTGGGCGGAGTGAAAACTTCGCCCACCGTTCTTTTACGGAGGTGCATTATGAATAAGCAAAAGACGGTTGACAGCAAGGTGCTTGCAATACTCAGAGAATGCCCCGAAACGAGGTATGACGATATGCAGCTTATCCTTTGCTATTACAACCGATACAGCTATATGAGAGTCGGAGATTTACCGCTTGAGGATATAGTCAACAACTATAAAAGGTACGGCTTGCCGTGCTTTGAGACTATCCGCAGAGCAAGACAGAGAGTGCAATCCCTGTTTCCCGAACTGTCAAGGCAGTGCAGTGGCTGCGACTGCGGAAACATCAGAATTGTGATTGAAGTAAGCTGAGGTGTGGATATGAACGAGGGAAAAAGAAAAATAGGTGAATACACTGTTCTCTGCTCGGTCAATGTGGGCGAAAAGGAAGTTATCTTGGCTTCCAAAGAGCAAAGTACAAACGGCGATAAATTTATGTGCGGCTTTGCAGAGAGAAACGACCTGTTTGAACTGTGTTCGGAATGTATGGTAAGCGATGACTATATCGAAATCGTACACCTTTTCGGAAGCCGTGTGGCAAATGAAGCGGAGCTTTTCAAGGAACAGGTCGAAAAACTGGATATTCCAATCTCACTCATAACGGAAGCCGACTGTATCCCCGACCACTATTCCAAAGACATCAACGGCAAAATCATAGCTATTGACCCCAAGGTATTAAAGCCCGAATTTCAGAGAGCCGACAGACAGCTCTACTATGTTACGGGAGGTTTCGGTGCGTCGGCAAACAGCCGTGGAAGTGCTGTGTTCTGCACAAATCTTCACACCGGCAAATCCACCCGATACGAAAGAATGGACGTTATGGGCGAGGTAAAGCCTGAGTGTCTGCCTGAATGGGCAAAGGAAAAGGCACAAGAGCTTTTACACAAGAAGCGAAACAAAGACAAAGAACGATAAGGAGGACAAAGCAATGAAGGAAAAATTCACTTTTCAACAGAAAACAAAGCTTCTGACGAAACTGTTTGACGCAGGCTGCAATACCGAAAAGAAATTGCAGCAGCTTGATATGGAGAGCATTTTGAAAATTCCGGGTATCACTATTCCGGATATGAGCCTGATTATCGAGCTTCAGAAGCAGACCAAAGCCAATAAGCTGTTCTCTTATTTGGGAGGTGGCACTGATGAGCAGTCAGGAACAGAATGACCGCCATATCATTTGGAGCGACATTAGCCTTGACCTTGATGATTGGCGAGAGTCTTTGGAGGAACTGTATCCCGGATATTCCGATGATGAGCTTTACGACATTATGGTAAAATCCAATGCCGAAAATCTTTATGATGAACGAGTAAATCTCAACATTCAGCTTTCACAGCCGATTATCGTAATCGGCGACCTCGGCAGATGGAACGGCAGAGTGTCGGGCTACAAGATGATTGATTCCGGCAACATCAAGGATTGCCTTTATTCCGATACCGATTACACCGAATGGTATGTGGATAAGTACGGTGATCTTCGAGCCGACGCCGTTCATCACGACGGTACAAACCATTATCTTTACCGTGTATTCAAAGACGGTGTTACCGATACGCAGATTGAAAATCTGCAAGTTAAAATCTACAACGGGAAAGCCACAAGAGCCGACATCACACGAGTTACCAAAAGACTCGGCGATGATATTGCCGGCGTATATGGTTTTTCTATTCCAAAGCAAAGACAACCAAACGAACAAGCGAGGTGATGAAAATGGATTACAGAGTATTGACCGAAGCAGAGCGTAAATACACCTTCAGCCAAAGTCAGCAGCTCTCTATGCAGACCGGTCTTATCGGATATTTGAGAGCCGACTTCGGTTCTAACGGGAACGAGTTTTGGACGACTTGGAACGATTTCAGAAAAGACTTGAAAACCGATGAATTTAAGGCTGAATTTGATGATGTGATAAACGGATTGCGTGACGGCGATGTTTTGTCCGGCAGAAAGTCTATGTCCTCTTACTGTTATTCCACTCCCGACAGCTCCTTTAATGATGACCGCAACCACTACGGCATTCGTCTTGATACGGAAAAGTACAGCTATCTTATGAGGTTTAACCCCAATAGGGGCGAGTACAATCTGTACTGCTATTGCTATCAGAAAGAGTGGCTGAACAGCCACTTGAAAAATGCCGAGCGTGGTATCCGATTTATCGACCCGCACTATCAGGAGCAGTTTCGCATTGCGGACGGAGAAAAAATCTCAATCAAGCTCGGCGACGGCAAAACAATGGAGAGAACTTGCAGATATATCGACGACTACCATTTGGAGGTCGGCACAAATCTCTACCATATCTGCGAATTTGCCGAGCTTTGCGAGAGAAACGGTCATACCGTAGAACCAGCCGCAAAAGAAAACACGAAATCCGCAAAGGACAAACAAAAAACACGATAAGGAGGTGCAGACGAGGTGGCAAGAAAATTTGACCTGATTTCAGAGCTGTATGAAAGAACCTGTTTTGCAGTTACAGACAATCCGGTAAACTGGCAATCGTTTCTGAAAACCGCAGGCAGAAATTTCAGGCTCCGATTTGATGAACAGCTTCTCATTTATGCCCAAAGACCCGATGCAACAGCCGTGCTTGAAATCGAACGATGGAACGGTACTTTCGGTCGCTGGGTAAACCGAGGAGCAAAAGGTATTGCCGTATTTGAGGACGCAGACAGAAGCCGTCAAAGGCTGATTCATTACTTTGATATATCGGACACCCACGAAAGCCGACATTCCCGCCCTGTTCCTATTTGGGAGATGAGACCCGAATATGAAGCAGAAGTTATTGAAACACTTGAAAATACTTTCGGTGCGGTAAACGACACAACGAGTATTGAAAATGTCGTCAAAGAGAGCATTGCCAATGCCGTTGAGGACAACATCGCAGACTATATCTCCGACTTTATGAGTTTGGGTGCGGGCAGCGATATTGAGTATTTGTCTGCCGACGAAGCAAATGCCTTGTATTTGGAGCTTGTCAGAAACAGTGTATCATATATGGTTATGGCACGATTGGGACTGGACGCAGACAAGGTTTATTCTCCTGATGATTTTGCCGGTATTTCAAACTTCAATTCACAGGAAGTTCTCAATGCGGTGGGTATTGCTACAAGCGACATTGCAGAAATGGCGTTGCTCCCTGTCAGCAGAACAATCAGCACGCTCAGCAAGGAAAATCGCATAATTGATGAACAGGGGCAATCCGAATACAATAAAGACATCAAAGACGAAAGGAGTCAAAGCGATGAGCGAAATCACATACACGATGGTGGGAGATTACAATCTTCCGAACCTGAAGCTGCCGGAGCAGACGGAAGTGACTCTCGGCAGATGGTCGCAGATGAGGAGAACTTATCTGAAGGAACATCACAAAATCCTGTACTACAATCTTCTGACGAAAGGGATTCTGAACAGTCACTTGGCGGAGGTTCAGCAGAGAGCCAGCGAACTGGAGGAAACTCTCGTGAAGCAGATGGCACAGAAAGCCGGGCTGACGGAGCAGATGAAAGCGGAAGATATGATGAAGTGGGTTCGCCTGATGAACAACATCAGGAACTCGGCACAGGAAATCGTGAAGAATCAGGTAATATTCGCTTAGAGTATTACGACAGAAACCACGAGGACAAGAGCCTGCCGTTTTTCGGTGGCGACGATACTATCCGAGAAATACTCGGTACTACCCCGCATTTGTCCGCTTCAAAGGAAGAAATCAAAGACTTCTATGAGAGAAATAGGGACAATGCGACCCGTACCGAATATATCAAGGGTATTTTCAACAACGATTACACCCGGCTTACCTTAAACGACGGCAGGCTTGTTGGATACAAAACATTTCAGAATGTCCTCCACTTGTGGGAGGGCGAATACGAAAACAGAACCGCTCAGAGCTTCTATGACTGGGGCGTTATCGCACAGCATTTTGAAGCAATGAGACTTTTGGGAGAATTGACCGATACAATGAAGCCGCTTCCGTCTATGGGTGGTCAGTTGACTCTCATAATGGGCAATCAGGCAGAGGAACAAAAAACCTCTGCCTTTACTTTTTCTCAGGAAATCATAGACGCAGTTCTCACTCGTGGAAGCGGAGTTTCCGAGGGTAAAATGCGTATCTATGAGCAGTTTGAAAAGAGCCTTTCCGCAAAGGAAAACGCCGACTTCTTGAAAAACGAATACGGTTGGGGCGGCTCTTACCCTGTCATCATCGGTGCAGGCATTGACGAACAGCACGACGGAAAAGGTATCACAATTTCAAAAGGTATCGGAAGCGACAAGCCACACATTACGCTTTCTTGGTCTCAGGTTGAAAAGCGTATCGGAGACCTTATCCGTATGGACAGATACCTAAACCGAAAGGAAAAAGAAAAGTACCCGGAATGGCTTGAAAAGCAGGAAGAAAGGCGAGCCGAGCTTGCAGAGCAGAGAAAAAACCGTGAGATACTCTCTACCGCACCGCCTGAACCTGAAAACAAAGAGGACGAACCGGAAATAAAGTATGAATATCTTCTCGGCGACAGCGTGTATATCGGGGCTTCTCAGTATGAGATTTTATCCTTTGACGAAAACAGTGTAATGCTATATGACTTCGATATGCCCCTATTCAATAAGGAGCTTTCAAGGGAAGAATTTGACCGAAAAGTGCGTGAAAATCCAATGAACGACCACTTGAAGGTCAGTGTGTTACCGGCAGAAGAAAAAGCCGTTACAGGCGAAAATGAAGCTCAAAACGATACCGAAACCGTACAGGATTTCATTCCGAAAACCGGTTATGACGACGCCTTCTTTATCTACCGGGACAATGAAAGCGTTACTTGGATGTACTATAACCCCGACAGCAATGCCGGAGGTCAGTATGTTACAAATACGCTTTCTTTTGACGAGATACAGCAAGCTGCACGGGAATATGACTCGACTGAGGATTTCTTTGATTACCTCGGCAGCATTGCAAATCAGGAGCTTGCCGATGTAGGTACTGAATGGTTTGAGGACGCAGACCGAGAATTTCACAGGACACCGGATTTGACCGACTGTACCTCTGCCACAATGGAAGCTCTTATTAAAAACACTGAAAGAGCTGATATGGTAGCAACAAATATCGGGAATGTACCGATTGAGGATTACAGAGAAATCGTTGCTACTCAAAACGGTTTTGACAGCTATGAGGAAATGTATAACGAGGGTGTTCGTATCGGCAACGGTTACGACAAAGAGCCTGAACCGATTGTTCCCGCTTGGGAGCAAAAGAAAAAGTCAAAGGTAAAGAGCTTTGACCTCCACCCGGATATTCCGATGTCCGAGCGACACAACTTTGACCTTGCCAATAATCAGGTTGAAGAAGTGAACAAGAAAGAGCGTTTCCACAGAAACTATGCAGCGATTAAGGTCTTGAAGGATTGTCAAAGCGAAAACCGTTTTGCAACACCCGATGAGCAGAAAATCTTGTCGAGATATGTCGGTTGGGGCGGTATTCCCGAAGCCTTTGACGAACGAGCCGGAGCTTGGCATACAGAGTATGCAATGCTGAAAAATATCCTGACGCCGGAGGAATATGCGTCGGCAAGAGAAAGCACACTGACTGCATTTTACACTCCGCCCGAAGTATCTACCGCCATTTATAAGGTGTTGGAACAGATGGGATTTCAGGAGGGCAACCTGCTTGAGCCGTCCTGCGGTATCGGAAATTTCATCGGTATGCTGCCTAAGTCAATGGAAAACGCAAAGGTTTACGGTGTGGAGCTTGATACCATTTCAGCCGGTATCGCTCAGCAGCTTTATCAGAAATCTTCCATTGCGGCACAGGGCTTTGAGGAAGTAAATGTTCCCGACAGTTTCTTTGACGGTGTTATCGGCAATGTGCCTTTCGGGGATTTCAAAGTATCCGACAAACGATACGACAAGTACAACTTCTTAATTCACGATTATTTCTTTGCGAAATCGCTTGATAAGTTACGCCCTGGCGGTGTGATGGCTCTTGTGACAAGCAAAGGAACTATGGATAAGGAAAACTCCAATGTGCGTAAATATATCGCACAGAGGGCGGAGCTTCTCGGAGCAATCAGACTTCCGAACGACACCTTCAAAGGCAATGCCGGAACAGAGGTTGTATCCGATATTCTGTTCTTGCAAAAGCGAGACAGGCTAATAGATATTGAGCCTGACTGGGTTCATCTTGACACCGACGAAAACGGTATAAGGATGAACTCATATTTTGTTCAGCACCCGGAAATGATACTCGGCGAAATGAAAATGGTAAGCGGTCGTTTCGGACCGGAAGCAACCTGTGAACCGTTTGAAAACGCCGCCCTTTCGGAGCTTTTGAACGAAGCTGCTTCAAACATTCACGGAGAAATCTCCGAATACGAAGTTGCCGATGAGCTGGAGGAAGAAGATAATTCTATCCCGGCAGACCCTACGGTAAGGAACTTCTCTTACACGGTTTTGGACGACAAAATCTATTTCCGTGAGAACTCCCGTATGTCCCCGGTGGAGGTATCGGCAACCGCCGAGAACCGCATTAAGGGTATGATTGGGATAAGAGATTGCGTCCGCAATCTGATTGAACTGCAAACCGAGGATTACCCGGACAGCGAAATCAAACAGGCACAGGAAAAGCTGAACACTCTGTATGACAGCTTTACAAAGAAGTACGGACTTATTAACAGCCGTGCCAATACTTCTGCCTTTTCCGACGACAGCTCCTATGCTCTGCTCTCTGCTCTTGAGGTCATCAACGAAGATGGCGAACTGGAACGCAAGGCAGATATGTTCTTCAAAAGGACGATAAAACCGCACAAGCCGGTAACGGAGGTTGATACCGCAGACGAAGCTCTCGCTGTCTCTATGGGTGAAAAAGCAGCCATTGATATGGAATATATGATGGAGTTGTCCGGCAAAAGTGAGGAAGAATTATTTTCTGACTTAAAGGGTGTTATCTTCTTAAATCCCCTTTATGAGTACGGCAATTCTTATGAGCCGAAGTATCTGATGGCAGACGAATATCTGTCGGGCAATGTTCGTGAGAAGCTGGCAACAGCCAAAAGGTCTGCGACTCTGTATCCCGAAGATTACACCGTCAATGTGCAGGCACTTGAAAAGGTGCAGCCAAAGGATTTGACGGCAAGCGAGCTTTCCGTAAGGCTCGGTGCGACTTGGATACCGCCCGAAATATTCCAACAGTTTATGTTTGAGTTTCTCGATACGCCACGCTATGCACAGTGGAATATCAAGGTTCACTACTCTCAGTTTACCGGAGAATGGAACATTGAGGGAAAGAGCTATGACCGTTCCAATGTTAAAGCGTACAGCACATACGGCACTTCCCGTATCAACGCATATAAGATAATTGAGGAAACGCTGAACCTGAAAGATGTCCGTATCTTTGACTATATCGAAGATGACGAGGGCAAAAAGAAAGCCGTTCTCAATAAAAAGGAAACGGCAATCGCACAGGCAAAGCAGGAACTCATAAAGCAGGGCTTTCAGGACTGGATATGGGATGACCCTACCCGCCGAGAAAAACTCACGAAGATGTATAACGAAAAGTTCAACAGCATAAGACCCCGTGAGTACGACGGAAGCCACATTGTTTTCAACGGTATGAACCCGGAAATCGAACTCCGTGAACATCAGAAAAATGCGGTTGCACACATTCTGTACGGCGGCAATACGCTGTTGGCACACGCAGTCGGTGCAGGCAAAACTTTTGAGATGGTGGCGGCTGCTATGGAGTCCAAACGACTCGGACTTTGCAATAAGTCTCTGTTCGTAGTCCCAAATCACTTAACCGAACAATGGGCGGCGGAGTTTTTACAGCTCTATCCGGCGGCGAATATTCTTGTTGCGACAAAGCGAGATTTTGAGACAAAGAACCGCAAAAAATTCTGCGGTCGAATTGCTACGGGAGATTATGACGCCGTAATCATCGGTCATTCCCAGTTTGAAAAAATACCGATGTCCATTGAAAGACAAAGAGCAATTCTTGAGCAGCAGCTTGAAGAACTGGGATTGGAAACAGCACCGGAGAAATCTGAAGAATAAAATACAAAAACTCCTGCCGGACATGTAACAGAAAAGGTCTGGCAGGAGTTTTTGTGTAGAGTTTTTTGTATTTGATAAGTTTATTCGTAATAGGATTCATCAGATTCCTCATCGATGTTATCTTCATCGGCATTGTCAGATGCATCGATGTCATCGTCAGGATTTTCGGCATCCGTCTCTTCACTGTCTGTGGCTGTAGTGTCAGAAGCAATGGTCAGCTGCTCGGCATCCTCGTCCT
>OJON01001374.1_pt1 | contig 13205 bp, 10 predicted proteins | sample 1598031 | NCBI WGS metagenome assembly OJON01 (sample SAMN01915216, study PRJEB22387) | human gut metagenome | isolation source: stool | host: Homo sapiens | place: USA | reverse complement strand
AGTAGGAAATCCGTATGCCTTTCGAGTAGGTAATGTGGAAGTGGAGATTTCTTTTGAATCTGATGGAGAAAGTCTTCAGGACAAGATGGAGCGCTATTTTGAAACGATAGTTTTTTGAGAAGAAGCTTGAAAGAGATTAAAAGATTTGATAATATTAAAACAGGACAAATCATAACAAATCTTATATTTACAAGCTGTTCTCGGAAGTTAAGGAGGATGGCTTATGAAGTCTTCAAAGAAAGAATGCTATTTCGCAGGGGCTTATACAAGATTATCGCAGGATGATGGAGATAAAGCAGAAAGCGACAGCATCAGAAATCAAAAAGAACTTATCAGAAATTTCCAAAAATCACATTCAGAAATTCATATTGTAGAAGAATATTCCGATGATGGATATAGCGGGGTCAATTTTGAACGTCCGGGATTTCAAAAAATGATAACGGATATACACGAAAAGAAAATTGACTGTATTATTGTAAAAGACTTATCCAGATTTGGGAGAAATTATATTGAGACCGGAAAATATATTGAACAGATTTTTCCGGCATTAGGTGTGCGTGTTATTGCGATTAATGACAATTATGATAGTGCAGAAAAAAGACAGCCCGGAGATCAGATTATTTTGCCATTTAAAAATCTGGTAAACGATGCATATAGCAGAGACCTCTCTGTTAAAATTCGTTCAAACCTAAATGCCAAACGTCAAATTGGAGATTATGTAGGAGCATTTGCACCGTATGGATATAAAAAGGCAGAAGATAATAAAAACCAGCTTACTATTGATTGGCCTGCAGCTAAAGTGGTCAGGCGAATTTTTCAGTTGAGAATTGAAGGAAAGAGTAATGCTGTAATTGCGGATATATTGAATCAGGAAGGAATTCCTTGCCCGTATGATTATAAAAGGCATTCTCCGGACAGCAGAAACTTTGCATCAGGATTTCATGGAAATGGAGAAGCTTCCTGGTCATTCAATGCGATTAATAGAATCCTAACGAATGAAATATATTTGGGAACGATGGTACAGGGAAAGAGTACAAGACCAAACTACAAAATAAAAAAAACTGTAGTAATTGATCAGGAAAAATGGATTCGGGTAAAAAATACTCATGAGGCTATTATTTCTCAAAGAGATTTTGATATTGTGCAAAAATTGGCAGGAATTGATACCAGAGTTTCAACAGAAGAAGGAGAAGTATATTTATTTTCAGGGTTGGTTCTATGTGAAAAATGTGGAGATACATTGATACGAAGGACAGTTGTGAGAAATCATACCCGATATACGTATTATGGCTGCTATGACAGAAAACGAACGATAAAGTGTAAAGGTGTAGTAATCCGGGAGGATGATCTTGAACAAGCGGTGCTCACATCAATTCAAAAACATATTCAGACACTGCTTGATATAGATAAGCTGTTGAAACATGTGAATGAAATGCCCTTGTTAAAACGAGAGACAGATGCATTGACGGAGCTGGTTGCATCTGCAAAAAACGAATTATTACGCTATCAGAATCTGAATGAATCTTTATATCGTGATTATTTGGAGGGAATAGTTGATCAGGATGAATATTTGGATTTGAGAAATATCTATTCAACAAACGAAGAACGATTACATAAATCAATTCAGGAATTGGATCGAAAGAAGCAGCAAGTTTTAAATAAAACAAGTAGTTATCAACGATGTATAGAACTCTTCCGGGAATTCGGAAATATTCAAAAACTGGACAGGAAGACTCTTGTAATGCTTATATCTCACATATCTGTAGTGTCGAAGAAAAAAATAAAAATCTGTTTTACCTATCAGGATGAATTTGATGATATGTGTTATCTGATACAAAAAATGAAGGGGGAACATGAAATATGGCAAGGGTAAGCAGGAAGAGAAAACAAGAGCAGGCGGTTGAAAAACTAGCAGTTTCGAGAGATGAGGTGTATCAGTGTGCTGTATATATACGTCTCTCAAAGGAAGAAAATGAAAAGAGTGACAGCCACAAATTAGATAATCAGGAGCAGGTGATTTTGAATTATGTCAGAAAAAATCCGGATTTGAAGATTGTAAAAATATATTGCGATAACGGATATTCCGGTACGAACTTTTCAAGAGCAGCATTTGGCGAAATGATGCAGGATATCAAGTCAGGGATCATCAGGTGTGTAATTGTGAAAGATTTATCTCGGTTGGGAAGAAATCATATTGAAACAGAGCAATATATTCGAACAGTATTTCCTTTTTTTAATGTACGTTTTATTGCTGTTAATGATCACTTTGACAGTCTTCACCCTGAGGGTGATCTTATGGCTTCCCTAAAAAATATCATTAATGATGCATATGCAAAAGATATATCCAGAAAAATCTTTACGGTAAAACAGAATCAAAGATTAAAAGGAGAATTTGTTGGAAATATCCCTCCATATGGATATGAAAAATCAGTTGAAGATGGACATAAACTGGTAATTAATGAAGAAACTGCGCCGGTAATTCGTAAGATTTTTCAGCTGAAAGAACAGAAAAAGACAAATACGGAAATTGCAAAGATCTTAGAGGAGGAACGGGAAATAGCTCCGATGACTTACTGGTATCGTAAGGGAAAAGTCCATCATGAAAAATACGCTCATCGGACCTGGGAAGCGACAACCATTAAGACCATTCTTGCCAATCAGATGTATACGGGTGATATGGTTCAGGGGAAAAAACAGAAATGTATTGCGGAGGGAAGGAATACACAAAAAAAGCAAAAAGAAGAGGATTATGTGATTGTTCCGAATACCCATGAGGCTTTAATAGATCGTTCTTTGTTTGATAAAGTACAGAAAATCTGCAGGAAGGAACTGGAAGCGAACAGAGAAAAAAGAAAAAAATATACGAACGTATCATCCACAGAAGATCTTCTGAAAAATAAAATATTCAGTGCCGAGGGTCTAAAAATGTATCGAGGAAGAAATGTCTATAAAAATGAGAGGGTTACATATAATTATGTAACTTCAAAATCCAGAAAAAATGACGGTTCTTGTTATAAATTTGTATATATCAGTGAGGAAAAAGTATTCCAGGCACTAAAAAAAGCAATCTATTTCTATATTGAACTTTTGTTTTCCATTGAAGATGGTCATATGGATAGAAAAAGAAAAGAAAAAGCGGAGATAGAGCAAAAGCAATTACAAAAGGAAATAGCGAATTCGCAAAAAAATGTAGAATGGTATACCCGGCGTTTAGCAGATACATATAAGGAAAAGACAGAAGGAAAAATACAAATGGAAGACTATATAAAGAAGCAGACAGAATATAGAGCTTGTAAAGAAGCAGCCCAGGAGAAAATAAAAGAACTGTCAGATAAGTATGAAATATATAAAATGCAATTATTAGGCAATCCTGATTATTTTGCAGTGTATGAGAATTTTTTGAAAACAGAGGAATTGAATAAAATGCTGATAGATGTATTGGTTAAAAAGATAACTGTGGCAGAAAATGCAAAAATTGAGATAACTTTTCAATTTGAAGATGAGATGAGAATGTTATATGAAAGATTAAAAGAGAGCTGCAGCGCATGAAGGAAAAGATCATTGCATTATATATTCGTTTATCTGTGGAAGACAGAGATTTGGATGAATTGAAAACCGCAAGTGTGAGTATTCAAAATCAAAAAGTTCATCTGAGGAATTTTTTAATGTGTCATCCGGAAACAGCATCTGGGGAAATTCGTGAATTTATTGATGACGGATATACAGGAACGAATATGGATCGTCCAGCCTTTCAGGAAATGATGAAGCTGGCCAGAGAGGAGCAAATCAGCTGCATTGTTGTAAAGGACTTTTCAAGATTCGGAAGAAATTATCTGGAGGTTGGAAATTATCTGGAACAGATATTTCCTTTGTTGGGAATCCGCTTTATATCCGTAGATGATGGTTATGACAGTAAACAGAATCAGGGGGATGTACCTGGGCTGGATGTCGTTTTCAAAAATATCATACATGACTACTATAGTAAGGAATTATCAGTAAAAGAAATACAGACGAAAAGGAATCTTTCCCAAAAAGGATTATTTTTGGGTGCGATTCCACCGTTTGGTTATGTGAGAGATCCGGATAACCGACATAAATTATTAGTAGATCCGGAATCTGCCGGGACAGTGAAAAGGGTTTTTGCATTCGCATTGGAAGGAAAAAATTTGTCGGAAATTGCGAGAATTTTAAATAAGGAAAAAGTGGAATGTCCGGGGCAAAGGCTTTGGAGATTGGGGATACGGACGAAAGGCATACAGGAAGAGGAAATCCAGAAGATGAAATGGAGTGCAGATTCTGTAAGAAATATTCTTAAAAGTCCGGCAGTCATTGGCAGCATAACGAATCATCGGGTAGAGAGAAAAGAAATGGGCAGAGCAGGTTTGAAAAAAGTCAATACGGAGGAACAAATTATTGTAGAAAATATGCATGAACCTATTATTGAAAAGAAAATCTATGATCAGATACAGAAAAACTATATTCAAAGAAATCAAAAAATGTATATACCCGGAGAAAAAATTAAAAGGCATCTGTTTAGTGGGATTTTAAAATGTGGATGCTGTGGGAAAAATATGGTGCAGGAAGGTGGGGCGAATAGAAAATATCTATGCAAATATTCCCGTGAGGACAATGATGAGTTACATCGTACAATATATATAGAAGAAAATGTTCTGCAGGAAGCTATGGCTGATTTTATTTTAGTTGGTTTAAAATTGAAGATAAGTCAAAAGACAGAAGAAAAGAAGTCTTCACGAGAGAATACGGGAGGGAAGAGAAAAACTCCTTCTCAAAGCTTTCATTCAAAGAAGAAAATGCTCTCTGATATTTATGAGGCTTATGCGGAGGGAAAGATTGATAAAGACACTTTTTTGAGAAAGAAAGAAAATATTCGGGAAATGTTTGAGACAGAAGATGTGGAAGCGGAGACAAAAACAGCGGTGGTAAGAACGGATTTGGAGAATCTACTGGAAGAGGTTCAGAGTACAGCAGATGATTCGTGGCTTACACGTGAAGTTTTGAAGGTCTTTGTCAAAGAAATTTGGATTTTTCCGGAGAGCGAAATGAAAATCATTTGGAAACCTGAATGGGCACTGGAAGGTGCTGGGAAAGATAGCATTGGGGAAAAAGAAAAGTGAAAAAAGTGAAATTTTATTCCATAATAAAGCAAAACTTTCAGAGTTATGATTGAAGAAAGACAGAGGTTGACGTTGATTGTGAAAAACGTATATGATAAACTAAATATAGATTTTCTTTGCTTTCTAAAATGTTGAAAAGGGCTGCGGTAGTTCCGGGCGAATCTAATAGGAGATAATATAAAATGATTGTTCAAAACGTAGATATAAAAAATTTCAGAGGAATTGAATACGCATCTATAGAATTTAAACCGGGATTTAACTTGATTAAAGGGGAGAATGGAAAAGGTAAAACTTCTATATTAGAAGCGATTTCTGTTGGATTAGGTGGATTTATCGCAGGATTTAGTGATGTCTCAACACGACATTTTTCTAAGGATGAGATAAGAAAAGTGATAAAGTTGACAGGCGATGGGTCATGTGATGAGATTTATGAGGTTCCAACAGAGGTGGTGTTAAAGGCAGATATCAACGGTGAAAATATTGAATGGATTCGAAGACGGACAAGCATAAAAGCATCGCGCAGTACGATTCAGCCGCGTAAAATTTGTAAGGTTGCAGAGGAAATGTCAGGGAATCCTGATGCGGAATATCCGATATTAAATTATCAGGGCGCAGGAAGAGTATGGTCTCAAAAAAGAGAGAAAACAGAAAATGTATTTAAAAAAAAATACTCCAGAACAGCAGGTTATATTGACACATTATATGAAGCTTCTAATATAAAACTGCTTTTAAACTGGTGTATTAAGATGGAGCAGATTTCATGGCAGAAAGAGCAGAAAATTGCAGAATATGAGGCTGTGAAACAAGCAGTAGCTGATTTTATGAGTTATATGAATTCAGGTGGAACATATGAGGTCTTCTATGACAAACAGTTAGAAGACTTAATGTATAAGACCGAAGATTTGGTACTTCCTGTGTCAGATTTAAGTTCTGGCTATCAGTCTTTGATTTGGATGGTGTTTGATATAGCCTATAGAATGGCAATATTAAATCCGAATAAAAGATCAGAGGTATGTGCAACAAAAGGAATTGTTTTAATCGATGAAATTGATATGCATCTGCATCCGAAATGGCAGTGGAATATTATAGATTCTCTGAGAAAGACATTTCCAAATGTCCAGTTTATAGCGACAACACATTCTCCTATATTATTTGCATCAGCAAAAGATGTGTGGATTATTGATATCGAAGAGGCTGAGTATCAGTATGGGTATTCGCACTATGGAATGGATATCAATACTGCACTGCAGGCTTATCAGAATACTACACAAATACCGGAGGAAGTGCAGAAGAGAGTTAATCAGTTTTATGATGCTCTGGATGAAGAAGATTATGGCGAGGCGAAACAAATATTGGAAGAATTAGAGAAGGCAACAGCACCAGATCATCCAACATTGATTCAGATGAGAACAAGATATGAGTTTGATACAATGGAACTGAGGGATTAATATGATATATATTCAAAAGGGGAAGGAACCGGCATCATTGACGGCATATAAAAAGCAGGCTCATGCTTATTATGATGGATGCAATAAAGATGATATTAGAGAAAATTTGCTGCGGGAGCAAGGATATCTTTGTGCGTACTGTATGCGGAGAATTGAAAAAGAAAAAATGAAGATTGAACATTGGGATCCGGAAGATAATCTGACAGAATTGGAAAGACTGGATTATAGCAATATGCTTGGAGTGTGCCTGGGGCATATGAATGGACAAAAGAAAAAAGATGATACCTGTGATACGCATAAAGGCAATGTCAGAATAATTGTAGACCCAAGAGACAGCAGAACCCTGTCTGAGATAAAATACAGAAGTAAGTCAGGAGAAATCTATTCGGAAAATGAAGATATACAGAAAGATTTAAATGAAACCCTGAATCTGAACAGTGAAGGGCACAGATTACCTCAGAATAGAAAAGAAAAATTAAATGCTGTAATTAACGAGATTGCAAAGACAATGCCCCAAGGTACCTGGACGAAAGAAAAAATCAGGAACCTTATGATCGAATATGGCAAATGTAATTCAGAAGGAAAGAAGACGGAGTATCTGGGAATTATACAATGGTATTTGGGTAAAAAAATGAAATAAATTGAGAAATTGATTCAAGTAGAGGATGATAAAATGCTGAAAAAAGTTTTTATCATCCTCTTGACATTTTGAGAATGCGGTTTTTTAAGTAATAATCAGGAAGCCTTATTGCTGACGGATGAAAAATATCAGAACAAGGTGGCAAAAGCAATCTGCAGTGGTACCTTGGAATATCTGAGCAGCCTGGCAGAGAAAAAGTGAAAATAAAAAAATCACAGGAGCCTGAGAAGTCTTGTGATAAATTTACACTTGCCCATCGCACGTTACTCTAGTATACTGTTATCAGATGTGAAGAAATAAGGTGAAAGAAAATGAAAACAAAAGTGATTCGCATGAATCCCCAGGAATTAGATATGGAAGGTATCCGGGAAGCCGGAGAGATTCTGAGACAGGGCGGTCTGGTAGCATTCCCCACAGAGACGGTATATGGACTTGGAGGAAACGGACTGGATCCGCAGGCATCTGCTAAAATCTATCGGGCGAAAGGTCGGCCTTCCGATAATCCACTGATCATTCATATTGCAGATATGGAAGATCTGGAGAAAATTGTAAAAGAGGTGCCGGAGAGTGCAAAAAAACTGGCATCAGTTTACTGGCCGGGACCATTGACAATGATTTTTCAGAAAAGCGATATTGTGCCTTATGAGACGACCGGTGGAATGGATACTGTGGCAGTGCGTATGCCGGATCATCCGCTGGCACAGGCACTGATCCGGGCAGGGGGAGGCTATGTTGCGGCACCCAGTGCCAATACATCGGGTCGCCCGAGTCCAACGATGGCTTCCCATGTGGAAGAGGATCTGGATGGGAAGATTGATATGATTCTGGATGGCGGACCCGTGGGGATTGGTCTGGAATCAACAATTGTGGATTTTACGGAAGAGATTCCGACGATTCTGCGTCCGGGATATATTAATCAGGAGATGGTAAGACGTGTGATCGGTCAGGTGCAGATGGATCGGGGATTGATCCAGGCAGACAGTAAAGTCAAACCGAAAGCTCCCGGAATGAAATACCGCCACTATGCACCGAAAGCGGATCTGACCGTGGTGGAAGGATCAACGAAAGCTGTACAGGAGAAAATCTGTGCGCTGGTGGAAGAAAAGATCAGAGCAGGAGAAAAGGTGGGCGTGATTGCTACAGAGGAGAGTATAAAGGCTTATCCGGAAGGAATTGTAAAGTGCATCGGAACAAGGGCAGATGAAGAGAGCATTGCGAGACATCTGTTTGCTGTACTGCGGGAATTTGACGACTGTGGAGTGACTTATATTTATTCAGAAGCTTTTGATACGCCCCAGATGGGACAAGCGATTATGAACCGTCTGATGAAGGCTGCAGGTCAGAAAAAGATTCAGGTTTGAGGATGAACTATGGTAATACGGTATAAAAAACTGATTTTTGTAGATACCAATGATAATTGCAGGGCGCCGATGGCAGAGATGATCCTGAAAAGAAAATTTCTTACCAATCCGTTGACGATTGAGTCCAGAGGGATGGTGGTATTATTTCCGGAACCGCTGAATCCGAAAGCGGAGGCAGTACTGACCAGCAACGGTTACCCGCAGCCAAGTCATATTGCCATGCAGTTAGAGCAGGAAGATATCAACAATGATGTTCTGATCCTGACGATGGAGGACAAACAAAAATCGCAGATCTGGGAAACGTATGAGAATGCGCCCCATGTCTATACAGTAAAAGAATACGTGGGGGAGAGCGGAGATATACCGTCCCTGCACGGTCAGCCACTGACTGTATACAGTCAGTGCTATACGGAACTGGAGTTATTGATGAGAAAACTGGTAACAAGGTTAAACGAAGAGGAGGAACTGTAACATGATAGCAATTGGTTGTGACCATGGCGGATATGAACTGAAGAAGGAGATTGAGGCATACCTGGACAGCAGAGGACTAGAGTACCGGGATTATGGATGCGACAGCACAGATTCCGTAGACTATCCAATCTATGCAAGAAAAGTGGCTCATGCCATCGTTAAGGGAGAATGTGAGAGAGGAATCTTGATCTGCGGAACTGGAATCGGTATCTCTATCGCAGCCAATAAAGTACCTGGAATCCGTGCTGCATTATGTACCGATTGTTTCTGTGCACAGGCAACCAGAGAACACAACGATGCCAATGTACTGGCACTGGGTGGAAGAGTTGTAGGACCGGGACTTGCCATTAAGATCGTGGAGACATTCCTGGATACTCCATTTTCCAACGATGAACGTCACATCCGCAGAATCAAACTGATCGAGGAGCCGACAGACGGAGAGTAAAGTGCAGTAAAATACATGAAAAAGAAGGTAACAGATACAGTTATGAATGAAATTCCCGACTGTGATACAGAATGATAAAAGAGCGCTATGCCGGAAACGGCAGAAAGGAGAACAAATGTCAAAAGTAGTAGTTATGGATCACCCGTTGATTCAACATAAAATCGGAATTATCAGAAGAACAGAGACAAGTAGCAAGGAATTCAGAGAGATGATCGGTGAGATCGCGATGCTGATGTGCTACGAAGCGACCAGAGATCTGAAGCTGGAAGAGGTGGAAATTGAAACCCCAATCACAAAGATGACTGCGAAAGAACTGGCAGGAAAGAAACTGGCTGTAGTACCGATTCTCCGTGCAGGCCTTGGAATGGTAGAAGGTATGCTGGCAATGATTCCGGCTGCAAAAGTAGGACATATCGGTCTGTACCGTGATCCGGAAACTCTGGTACCGGTAGAATATTACTGCAAACTTCCGGCAGACAGTTCCGAGCGTGACATTTTCGTTGTTGACCCAATGCTGGCAACCGGTGGATCCGCAGAAGCAGCAATTACCATGCTGAAACAGAAAGGTGTAAAAAATATCCGCTTCATGTGTATCATTGCAGCACCGGAAGGTGTAAAGAAACTGCAGGAAGTACACCCGGATGTGGATATCTATATCGGTGCACTGGATGATCATCTGAATGATCACGGCTATATCGTACCGGGTCTCGGCGATGCAGGAGACAGAATCTTCGGAACAAAATAAGAGGGAGTCGGATAGCAACCCCTTGACAAATCAGGGAGTTTCCGATAAAATCCTATCAGCAATAAAATAAAAAAGGCGATGAAGGGAATAGTACACAGGTGACAATCAACAGAGAGGAAATCAGTGGTGGAAGATTTCTGTGCGGAGTGTGTGGAACCGACCCCGGAGCTGTCTGTGAGTAAGCAGACCGCGACTTTGGCGTTAAAAAAGAGTGAAAGAAAGTGAGCAGTCTTCGGGCTGTTAATTAGGGTGGTACCGCCGGATAAGCATCTGGTCCCTTTTTGGGGATCAGGTGCTTATTTTGATCTGGAATCCCCTGGAGATAGAGAAATGTACTCTCGGATACAACTGACAAAAATCATCTCGCAAAATCAGGCACAGAAAGATTCCGAGAGTACGTGAAAACAAAAATGGAGGAAATAAAGATGGCAAAAGACAAAAAAATGGTAGAAGCGATCACTTCCATGGAAGAGGATTTCGCACAGTGGTATACCGATGTAGTAAAAAAAGCAGATCTGATTGATTACACCAGTGTAAAAGGATGTATGGCGATCAAACCGGCAGGTTATGCGATCTGGGAAAATATCCAGCATGAACTTGACCGAAGATTCAAAGAAACAGGCGTAGAAAATGTGTATATGCCAATGCTGATTCCGGAAAGCCTTCTGCAGAAAGAAAAAGATCACGTAGAAGGATTTGCACCGGAAGTTGCATGGGTGACACACGGTGGACTGGAACCGCTGCAGGAACGTCTGTGCATCCGTCCGACTTCTGAGACTCTGTTCTGTGATTTTTATGCAAAAGAGATCCAGTCTCACAGAGATTTGCCGAAAGTATATAATCAGTGGTGTTCCGTTATGCGTTGGGAAAAGACAACCCGTCCATTCCTGCGTTCCAGAGAATTCCTGTGGCAGGAAGGACATACTGCACATGCAACTGCTGAGGAAGCAGAAGAGAGAACCATCCAGATGTTGAACCTGTATGCAGATTTCTGCGAACAGGTACTGGCAATCCCGGTTATCAAAGGAAGAAAGACTGACAAAGAGAAGTTCGCAGGTGCGGAAGCTACTTACACCATAGAATCTCTGATGCACGACGGAAAAGCCCTGCAGTCCGGTACCAGTCATAACTTCGGAGATGGATTCGCAAAGGCATTCGGCATTCAGTACACAGACAAAGAAAATAAATTACAGTATGTACATCAGACATCCTGGGGTATGACAACACGTATGATCGGTGCACTGATCATGGTTCACGGTGACGATGACGGACTGGTACTGCCACCACACGTAGCACCGGTTGAATGTAGAATCATCCCAATCGCCCAGCACAAAGAAGGCGTGCTTGACAGATCTTATGCACTGCTTGACGAACTGAAAAAAGCAGGATACAGAGTGAAGATCGATGACTCTGATAAGAGTACAGGATGGAAATTCTCTGAGCAGGAGATCCTTGGTATCCCAACACGTATCGAGATCGGACCAAAGGATATCGAGAAGAACCAGGTTGTTGTTGTACGTCGTGATAACCGTGAAAAGATCGTTGTATCTCTCGATGAGATCGCAGTAAAACTGCGCGAGATCTTAGAGCAGGAGCAGCAGGATATGTACAACAGAGCAGAAGAATTCCTGAACAGCCACATTGATACAGCTACTACAATGGATGAAATGGTTGAGAAGTTCAAAGCCAACCGTGGATTTGTAAAAGCATGCTGGTGTGGAGATCCGGAATGTGAGGGTGAAGTAAAATATCAGACAGGCGGAGCTGCAACAAGATGTCTGATCGAAGATGAAGAGTTTATTTCCGATAAATGTATCTATTGCGGAAAACCTGCGAAACACATGGCTTACTGGGGAAAATCATACTAAGAATAAAGAGATTATAAGTAATGGACGGTGGATTTTAGGAATCTACCGTCCATTTTTTATCAACAGCCACCGGCAAAAATATGGTATGATATAGAATGTTGATAACGTGGATAAACGGAGGAAATATTTGTGAATAACTTTAATATAAAATTACCGGATGATGTACAGTTTATCATTCATACCTTACAGTTGCATGGATTTGAAGCATACGCAGTCGGAGGATGTGTCAGAGATTCCATCCTTGGCAGAGAACCGGGCGACTGGGATATTACAACATCAGCAATGCCGGAAGAGACAAAGGCATTATTTGACAAAACATTTGATACGGGAATTGAGCATGGAACGATAACCGTACTTTTGAATCATGAAGGATACGAAGTTACGACGTACAGAATCGATGGAAAATACGAAGACAGCAGACATCCGAAAGAAGTCACATTTACAAGAAATCTGAAAGAAGACCTGCTCAGACGAGACTTTACGATCAATGCTATGGCATACAATGACAAGGATGGGATTGTAGATATCTTTGGAGGAATGCAGGATCTGGAAAAGCATATGATCCGCTGTGTGGGAAATGCCAGGGAACGTTTCTCGGAAGATGCGCTCCGTATTTTAAGAGGCGTCAGATTTGCGGCACAGCTTGGATTTGAGATTGATGAGGAGACGAAAGAAGGAATGAAGCTTCTTGCGCCGACACTGGAAAATATCAGTGCGGAGAGGATACAGGTAGAACTGGTGAAGATGCTGACATCTGACCGGCCGGAGCTTATAAGAACTGCTTATGAACTTGGGATTACGAAGGTATTTTTGCCGGAATTTGACCGTATGATGGAGACAAAGCAGGAAACACTGCATCATATGTACACAGTCGGGGAACATACCATTCATGCGATGATGAATGTCCGCAATGATAAGATCTTAAGATTAACAATGTTACTGCATGATACAGGCAAACCGGAATACAAGACGATGGATGAAGACGGTGTGGCGCATTTTAAAATGCATGCATTAGGAAGCGAGCGGATTGCCAAAGAAGTGCTTCGGAGATTAAAGTTCGATAATGATACGCTGCATAAGGTTACAAGACTT
>OJON01001333.1_pt1 | contig 13537 bp, 10 predicted proteins | sample 1598031 | NCBI WGS metagenome assembly OJON01 (sample SAMN01915216, study PRJEB22387) | human gut metagenome | isolation source: stool | host: Homo sapiens | place: USA | reverse complement strand
ATCAGCATGGCCCGCAGCATGAACCCCAACAGCGCAGGCAGCCAGTTCTTCATCATGCATCAGGATGCGCCCCATCTGGACGGCCAGTATGCCGCGTTCGGCAAGATCACGGACAACGCGCAGGCCGCGGTGGACATCTCCCGCGTCAACCGTGATATGTTCACGGATAAGCCGAAGAAGCCGCAGACCATCAAGTCCATTCGCGTGGACACGCAGGGCGTGGAGTATCCCGCGCCGGAGAAGCACTAAGACATTTTTCATTTGCTTTCGCAGACCTAAAGAAGCAAGCATTCCGTTCGCGGTGTGAAGGGAACGCCGTTCACACCGCTCACACGGGGGCGTACCGGTTTCGACGGGGGTGTGGAGGCAGGATAAGCGGGCGGAGGCGCCTGGTCTCCATAAAACGGGCAACTTATAAATTAAAGAACAACAACACTGTTGCTGTCGCTGCCTAATTAAGGCAGCCGTCTGAACCGGAGCGGCCGCGGGCCGGGGAAGGCGTCGTGAACGCGGCGTCCGTGAGGCGGGAAAGAGTTGACCCGCCCACGCATCATGACTCTACTGAAACGTAAGGTCTGTCAGGTGTCCTTACGCGGAGGGAATGCTTAGATCCTGACTGCGCCCGGAGAAAGTCCTGTTCAAGCGCTTTCGGACGCGGGTTCGACTCCCGCCGCCTCCACCAATGCAAGATAATCCGAACCTTAGACCAATCGGTCATGGGTTCGGATTTATTGTTTTTATCAAGGACATTGAAGTTTAGTTTCGGGATAGAATAACATCAAATTCAGGAGGATATACCCATGAAAAAGCCCATAAGCTGTGCGTTCAATATGGATACCGCCTGTGTGGAGCTTCGCTTCACGGACGGGAGCATTTGCTCCATCGACTGCACCGCCGTGGAGAATGAAGTGGCGGACAACCGCTTCCAGCGGTCAGAGCTGGACTATCTCATCTGCAACGACCCGCTGGCCTATGCAGACCTCGTTCTGAATGGCGACGTTGAGGCGTATCTGAACGCTGTCACAGAATACCAGACCTACGAAAAATGAATATGAAAAGGGAGTGCGCCGAAGGCAGCTCCCGATAAGAAAACATCGTGAGGAAAGAGAGAACGGTATAGCTTCGGCTGTACCGTTTTCTCATTTTTCCATTGATGCCGTGACTTTTGACATTTCCAAGGCTCCGATACCCTTGTAGTAAATGTCGATCTCCTGCGTCCGGTTCTTGCCCTTCGGGTCGCTGGCCGCATGGACGATGATTTTCTCCACGAACTCATGGAGGATGCAGGGCGTGAGCTCCGGGATATCCGTGTACCTCTCCACAACGGAGAGAAAACGATCAACATCCGCCGATTTGCTTTCCTCCAGCTCCACTTCTTTCCGAAGGGAACTCGCCAGCACCTTGAGCTCCTGTTCTTCCTTCTCATAGTCCGCAGAGAGCTTCTGAAAGCGTTCATCGGAGAGCTTGCCCGAAATGTTGTCCTCATAGAGCCGCTTGAAGATAGCATCCAGCTCTGTGATCCGCTTTTCGGAATCGGCAAGCTGCCGTTTCCGCTTTGCAAGATCCCGGTCGCGCTGCCGCAGGTCACTGTCCATGACCAGCCTCACAAACTCGTCCTTACTGCGGGAGGCGAAGGAAACGATCTCCCGCAGGTTTTCCAGAATCAATTCCTCCAAGATCACCGTGCGGATGGAATGGGTCTGACCGCAGAAGTCACGGCTCTTTCGGTAGCCGGCGCACAGGTAGTATTCCTGCTCGCGCCGGAAGTTGGTGGCTCTGCATTGATACATGACAGATCCGCAGTCCGCGCAGAACATCATGCCGGAGAACATCCCCATTTCTCCCATTTTTGTAGGACGACGGCGCGTCTGCCTTGCTGCTCTCGCGGCATCTGCGATTGCCTCCGTCCAGATCGGGTCATGGGTGTTCTCAAAGATCAGCCACTCACTTTCCGGATTATGGATGACCTTTTTGCTCTTGTAGGACTTCTTCCTCGTCTTGAAATTGACCGTGTGCCCCAGGTACTACCGCCAGCGGTCCATGATATCCGCTACGGTGGAGGCATCCCATGCGTAAGGCAAGCCCCGCTTGATATTGCTTGCTTTCCGGCCCCTGCTGGCATAATAGGCGGCCGGGGTCAAGATCCTTCGCTCTGTCAGCTTCCTTGCAATCTGGGACGGTCCGAAACCGTCCATCACATATAGGCCGATCTCATAGACCACCGCTGCGGCGTCCTCGTCCCTGACCCACAGCTTTTTGTTGTCAGGAGACTTCATGTAGCCATAGGGCGGCAGGGTCGTCAGATGCTCGCCGGCGTTGCCCTTGACCTTCATCACAGCACGGATCTTCTTGCTGGTGTCCTTCGCATACCACTCATTGATGATGTTCAAAAAAGGGGTAAAATCGCTGTCTTGTTGATTGGCACTATCAACGCCGTTGTTGATGGCAATAAAGCGGATATCTTTTTCGGGGAACAGAATTTCTGTATAAAATCCTACTTTCAGATAATCACGCCCGAGGCGGCTCATGTCTTTCACAATGACAGCAGAAACTTCGCCGCTCTCCACTTTTTCCATCAGCCCCATCCATGACGGACGGTCAAAATTTGTGCCTGAGTAACCGTCATCCACGAAGAAAACCGTATTTTCAAAACCGTTTTCCTTTGCGTATTTACTGAGGATGTCTTTCTGATTTTTAATACTGTTGCTGTCCCCTTGAAGTTCATCATCACGACTGAGCCTGCAATAGATGGCAGTAATTTGATTAGACTGTCTGTTATTCATAATTCCTCCATTCCGATAGCCGACAAAAGATTGGTGCAACTTTATTGTACCGCGCCTTTTGCAGACTGTCAGCCGCTCTTATGCGTTTTCTTCCCGTTCGGACAAGGCGAGACGTTTCATCTTGGAAACAATATCCTCATCGCCTTTGCCGGAGAAAGAGGAAACAACTTCAAACATCGTATTTCCGATGGTTCTCTCATAAGTCCTAGGAGGTATGATTAGCTCCTTAATATCCTTGTTTATCTTGATTTTCTTATCCATTCCTATCCCATCCTTTTGTAGTTTTGAACGAAGAGCAAGCACAGCGAGTGTAGCCACACTCGCTTATTTTTGTTTCTTGGGATACTCCCAAGCCCTACTCTTTTTCCTCACCTAAGTAATGCTGAAAACTGCATTTTAGCACCCACTATTTTTAGTTTTCATTTACTACCACGATAGAGGATGAGATATGCCAAATCGGTAACTTTTTATGAAGGTTTTTTACTCTGACAAAAAGTCGCCTTGAGAATTTTCTCAAGGCGACTTTACTTCAACACTTTATGCTCGTGAGTATTCCAATTTACGAAAGCCACATTTTACTAGTCTTCTTATCTAATTACATGAAAAACCCCTCCGTATCAAATATATGGTCCAACTCGTCATTTGTCATGGCGTGAGACACTTTATCCCGAGTAGCGCTTTTTGACATATCCAAGCGTTTGAAGCGGTTCTTCCCAGCGGTATCCTTGCCCATCCTGATAAGTTGAATACGACCTACGCCCGGGTTCTGCCGTGCGTATTCTGCAAATCCCTTTGCTTTACCCAGATTATCTTTAAACTCAGAATTATGCGGCTCCAGAATATCTATCACATATCCAAGAACATCATCTTGCCTAACGACGATAAAATCCGGAAATGTCGGTTTGAATTCGTTATCGATTTCATAAGGTATGCAAAGCGCCCAAGAGCCTCTGGAAGGATTTCGAATCCAGCAAACAAAATCGTTCTGTTTTTCTTCTTCCTCAATCACTTCCATTTCCCATGTGTTCAACTTCATGATTGCAACACCTGTTACGGGATCAACAAATAAATGATTACGATATTCCTTGCCTCCGGCCTCATGAGGAATCTGAATCGTTTCTGGCAAACGGAAGTTATGCTTACTAACTATATCGCCGTCTGAAACTATACTGTCATACTGCCTTCGTATTTTTTCCAAATCAACCGTTGCGATGTACCGGCGATAATCATCGTTAAGCCCGTGAAATCGCACTTTAGCATAATTGTTCAATGAATTAATGCACTCTTCATCGGCCACAAATAAAATGACATCAATTTTAAACTGGTTAGGATTAGATTCATCCATGTATTTTTTACCATATACCATACCAATCCCCTCATTGCCGAGTTTCACCTCTGCAACACGAAATTGTCTGTCCACATCAGTATCTGTAGTTGTAAATAGGTTGTGTACGGAATAATTATCGATGGTTTCTCCGAATGCATCAAAAATCTGCGTCGCCAACTTAAACTGTTTTACCTGAAGGGTGAGTTCGTCGTACGTTCCAGCATTTTTTAGTCCTTCGATATAATCATGTATCATTTCTGCAATTTCAGACTGTACCTCACGGATAGCTTCTCTGTGTAGACCTGACATCGTCAGCAAATGTGCCATCTTAAACAAAGAACTCAGATAATTGCTAATACGAACAGCTCTCACGTTATAAGTGAGCAAACCTGCATCATTAATGAATTTCATGACCGCTTCACGATCAAACAAATCTTCCGGCACTTCAGGTGCTGGCGTTTCTTCAGCTTTCGATGTTTCGGCAACTGTTGGCTTTGGATTTGTCTCATCCTGCGCTGCATCTTCTTGGGTTATGGGTTCTACCTTCTCCTGTCCCCCGATAGTCGGCATTGGAGTCATCGTACTCACAGGGTTATTTTCAGGAGTTCCTGAAATATCCGCAGGTCTATCTTCTACATGCGGAACCTGCGTTGTAAAGTCAGGCGATAATTCACCTTGGTTTCCATCAAACACATCCAATGTCATCTGTCCGGGTACCGGTATCTCTTCTTTTTTCTTCCTTGGTTTTACAGTCAATGTATCAAATTTCTTGCCAGTCAAAGATTCTCCATAAATATCGGTTGGAATATCACCGCCTTCGGCACTCTGCAAAGCTTCAACCACATCTTTTACAGTATCCTCATTGAAGTAAGGCAAATATAGATGCACATCATTTAAGACATCATCTACTTGGATATGCATTTGCATAGGAGTCCGAACCATTCTCCCAAGCAACTGTGCAATATAAGTGGCATCGTTTGCGTGTCTGAAAGATACCATTGTTTCGGCACGAGGGCAATCCCAACCCGTTGACAGATTTTCTTTAAAGAAAACAACACGAATATTTCTATCATCTGAGATTCTTGATGGCTCGACATACTTTACTTCGAGTCCACTTACTTGAATCGAAGAATTCGTTTGTCCAAATGTATGAACTACCTGACCATTCTCAAATCTATAACCAATTCGCTCTTCAACCTTACTCAGGCAATCTTCCAAATTTGTATCAGTCAGCTTATTGCCTCTGCCATTAAGAACCTGGATTACAAGCACAGGATTTACATAGGCATAATGTTGTTCATAGCAATACTGAGTCCAATGTTCCCATTTTTCCTTCCAGTCATCTGCCGCAGCCTGGAGTATAGCCATGTCGTTGTTTGCAGCCCCCTCCTCCGGGTATGTAATAACGATTCTATCCTTGAGTAGACTCGATGCACGCACCTCGTCTGCGGTAACCACTGATTTATGGATTGTAGAAGAAGTTCCCTCAACGAGCATATTAAATCTCTGTGTGGTAGCAGACATACCGATTACAACCGGCATAGGAGGGATTTTGTCGTCCGTGCTGCCTTTAAGGAATTTCTGCATGATGGTCGTAGCCCTACCTGCCTCGCGTCCCTGCATCCCACGATGTGCCTCGTCAATAATGAAATAGAGTCGGTCGCTCTTTTCGCGGACGGTATTGGCGATTGTCTGCCAAATTGTGTAGGTGCGACCATCACCATTCTTTGTAAGGTTTGAAGTTTTTGAGAGTTTCTGTGTATTCAAAAAATAGATGTGGCCATCCTCAAACATCTCTTTATCGAAGGAATCTTCGCTAACCGTTACACACTGACCTAATCGAATCTTATCCGCCTTAGAATCAATCTTCAATTTGGACTGTTCGTTTAGCTGCGGCGAGTCCGAAAGCCAAATCACGATAGCGTTCTGCTGTTCTGCATATGATTCATCCCCAAAGAAAATGCTTTCTATCAGAGAAGCCATAATAATTGTTTTTCCGGCACCTGTAGGTGCGGTGAAGGAAATCACCTGCGGAGTGTGCGTCCGATGGTAACTGCCCATGGCTTCCGCCGTTTTCATGCGAATATCAGCAAGCGCTCTTTTTTGAAATGGAAATAATTCAACTCTCATGGTTACCTCCCTGTATTGATCCGGAAATTATCCAAATAGTCTCTATAAAGCTGATAACAGTCTTTTCCGTTGTAATTGCGAATCATCTCGCGATAAGCGCTTTCGGAATCAGTTACGATAAACACTGTTTTTATATCTGGATGCTTTGCCAGTTCTGCATCAAACTCAGGATAATAGACCTCATCAATAAGCACGGCCATTTTGTTATCTGCCAGTATCAGCATGTCTGGCAACTCTTCTGTTTCAAGTATCGGGCACCTACCAATTGCGCCGCCTTTCATCCAAAGAACCGGCATCAACTCTTTAAATTGTCTTCCAAGGGCGACGGAAGTCTTGTCCAAAAATCCCAGTTTTAGAAACACCGCATTGCTTTTAAATCCTTCTGCCATTGGCAGTTCACTGCCGACATAGCTTCCCTTCAAAGGATTGCCATTTACATCATGCCCTTCAATAGAGCAGACTGTGCGTGGCCAAGTCACATAATGGGCAATGCCTAAATTTTCCCACTCAGAGTCTCCGGGTTGATACCCCTGCTTGGTCAACGTCTTCGATTCCTCCACAGATACCTCGTTATTGGTCACCATGATACAGCGACGATTACCGCCATCCTCGGCGTTAAGTAAATTAACAGCATGCAGCGTTGTTCCAGAACCAGCAAAGAAGTCTACAATCAGTGCATCTGGTTTATTTGCTACAAAGAAGCGTATTGCGTCATGGACTGCATATAGGGATTTAGGGAATGTAAATCTTTTATTTGCAAAGATATTACCTAATAAACGCGACCCGTACTGAGTCGAATCGTGAGAGGCGATTTTCCAGATGTCACCCGGAACAGCCATCACTTGGTCAGTTTTTATATCATCAACGATAATTTCATTATTAATACCACGTCCGCTAATCTCAAACTCACCTTTTTTTACTTTTTCATATTCCGCTCTAGCTAATCTATAGACGGTAAAACCGCGCTTTTTATCGCCACCTACCTTCACTCGTCCTTCTGCTAGACCATTAGCTAAGGTAGTAGTTGACCATTGCCATCGCCCTTCTGACCCATCTTTTCGAATAGGTAGTAGGCAAAATAGATTGTCAATCTGAGGCGCTTCAGATATTGTATCAGGTAGTGGATTTCCGATTTTTACAATTTTTCCGTTTTCTGGCGAAATATATATTGGATAGAATCCTCCAGGCGAATCTTTTCTAGTAGCACCGGTTCCTGATCTTTTGAGCAAATCCCATCTAATATTTCCTGTATGAGTACGTCCTTTACTTGAGACCCACTCTCTATCCAATATTACACGGGAAGGGGAAGCGTTACCAAACAGAACAAAAAAGATATACTCTCCGCTGCGACCAAATTCACCGGCTCTTGCTACGTTGGCTGGATTTATCATAGTGCTAACCATCTGCATTCTTGCTCCCGGGAACAATTCCTCAAGTAAGCATCCCAGATGCAGATACTCTTTCTCATCAATCGTCACTATCAATACGGAGTCCTCCGGATTCAAAAGCTTTTTAGCCAGTTTCAGCCTTTTCTCCATCATAGAAAGCCATTTGCTATGTCTGTAATTGTCAGAGGAATCTACATAATCATTGTTGTATTTCCAGTCTTTTGCACCGGTATTATATGGCGGATCAATGTAAATACAATCAACCTTACCGGCATAGAGATACTCAAGCAATTGAAGCGCGTGATAGTTGTCCGCTTCGATTAGTGTGTGCCATAAATCACTGTCTGGCGCGTTTTCCACAAAGTCCAGCTGTCTCAAAGTGGGATAGATAGCCTCGCCAAACTCTGCAACAACTACAAGTTCATTCAATTTAAAATTGACGTGTTCGTGTGTCTCTCTGTGGTCACACAAAACATCATCGTCATCTATTTGAATAACCGTGTAAAAGTCGCTGACAGCACCGGTTTTCAACGCAACCTTTGAGCCGACACGAACTGGCACATCATAAAGTGGTGTGCACTCCGGCAGATGCTCCTCGAACACCAATCCAAATTTTTTCTGTTTAGCTAATCTATCTGTTTCCTGCAGAATTCGTTCCCGAAGAGCCGGATCGTCAATCTGCTGGATTAAGTCTTGTAATAGCGCCATAGCTTCCACCTCATTCTTCTGTAATCGTCTTATCTTTTATGTGGTATTGAATACCACGATCTTCGCAAAAACTAATTACCTCTGCTGCCAACTTATTATAAAAATCCTTATGCCCTTTATAAGAGCTTACTTCTTTGTTGTAATTTGTGCGACCAAAAATTAGCTTATCGGTGAAGCCAACCGCTTCCAATATTTGCTGCAAATCCTGCTCTATTAGGTTTGGTGTAGGATATGGCTCCATGCTTACCCATGTTTTACAGCCGACATCGTGCAGAGCCTTTAGCGCCGCTAATCTTTCCTGATATGGCGCAGCGCCCGGCTCTACCTTTTCTCGATAGCTTTCATCTAAAGAAATCAGTGTGATACCATATTCGTTGTCCCGGGATAATTGTGCAAGCGAGATAGGCAGGATACCCTTCGTGAGCACTGTGCATTTGATTCCTGCGGCATTTAATTTTTTTATTGACTCTATGGCCATATTTTCAACTTCTTTATATCCGTACATAAACGGGTCTGTTGAGAAGCACAATTGCACAGATTTAATTTTATCTTTCAGTCTCGGTATTTCTTTATCTAACAAGGCTAGTGTGTTTGAAATTAACTTTGGTTTACACCAATCGTTATAATCATCCACTTGCCCGAATCGTTTCTTTTGTAAGTATGCGTAACAAGGATACTTGCATCCGTGGGAGCAGCCTTGCACAAAATTCATCGTATAATCGCCGTACTCTACACCGGTCTTGTAGAGCATAGTTTTACGCTGAATATAGCAGTCTATTTCTGCCATGTGTCCATCATCTCCCATTCGAAAAGGTTATTGTTTTCCGAGATATATCAGCGCCAAAATCGTGCTTCAAGATTTGTTTCAAATCATTTTTATATCCATCAGACGGAAATACTGGATGCTCATCAAGAGCCGCCCAAACATCCGAAAGCGGCACATCCTTTTTTCCACGAAAGTTTTCGTGCAGATATATTGCTATGCTATTCAAATCATAGCAATATTCATCTACAGAAGGTTTAAACACTCCTGTACCAAAAAAATCAAACGTTAATTGATTTTCTTCACCATGTCTATTCTTGGTTGACGATTTATCGCCAAATGTTTTCCAAGCAGTCGATTTGAAAAGTTTAAAACCCTTTTCATGGCTCGTACAATGAACAAGGTCATATACCAATGAATTTCTCGTATTAAAAAACGGAAACGTAGCTATGTAATACTTTCTTGTGGCAGAGCCTTTCATTTTGTCAATAATCTCAAGAACCCTTTTTTCATATGCTGCTTTATCGCTCCCATAAGGAACTAAATCAGATATGCTATCGACCTGATATGTCCCTTCATACTTTTTCTTTGTCTCTTCTTTCTTGACCTGCGATATTGCACGTATTGAATCAGAAACCATATGATTAATCAATACCTCGCCCCAGTTTTTGAAAAACGGCAGCAGTGCATCCCAATCGATTGAAGCATCATATGGATCATAAAGCAAAAAGAAATGCATATGGCTGCTTTCTTTAAGCTGTGTACCTATCCATTTTAGCAGTTCATTGCCGTCGCGCACGGTTGTAACAATTTTATAATTGCGTTCTTCCTCTGGCAAATGTTTCTTTAGTTCTTCAATTTTATCTGCATTATTGTCATTGAAAAATAAGTGCACTTGCTTATCCGGATATGTTCTCGCCACGTCGAGCAGCGCTTCTGCTACCCGAATAGGCGTTCCATTCACGATGTTTTTATCGTCATCCTGATACACACCACTATTACACATGCAATCAATAAATACGATACCACTACAGCTATCGGTTAGCATGAGCTTTTGTGCCCACGATTTTATATAGGTTTCAATTAGCTCAAATTTTTTAACTGTGTGAGGATGTGCATCACTTATAATTTTGGAATTATTATTGCTTGCCATATAACCTGCCCCTTCACTACACTGACTCGTCGCTATCGGTTGGTATAAAGTCCATAATATCGCCAACATTGCACTTTAATGCTTTGCAGACCTTCATTAACACTTCCATGCTAACGGTTTCACCTTTTGAAAGTTTCGTGACAGATGCCCAGCTGATTCCAGCTGCAGTTTGCAAATCCTTCTTTTTCATATCCTTGTCTATCAGGACTTTCCACAATTTCTTATAACTAACTTCCACAGTTGTCACCCCTCTTAATTCGAAAGGATATAGCTTTCCAAGTATGATGTCTATTATATCAGATTTCTCTTAAATCTCAAGAAATAATCGTATAAACGCATGAATAATCTTTTGTGGTGAGCGAATTCTTATAATTCAAAAATATATTTGGATACAATATTCAAAAGTGGCTATTTAAATTGTTTCTATAAAAACACGAGGATGAAGTTGCAAAAAACGAAATCATGATTTCCGAAGTCTGTTTTTGCAATTAAGGGTATAAACATTTTATTTCCTCTCCCTCTTTCAAAAGTAGACAAATAGCGGTAGAAAATCGCAGTATTTATGCGGTCTTCTGCATACAAAATTAGATGGCTAATGGTTTTATGTTCAGAACGTCCATAATCGCCATTCAGACAAGAAAAACAGGCAAATCACACCTTTTGTGATTTGCCTGTTTTGTATACACCTTTGCCAGCTGTTCTTGATTTGATTACTTCCTTATTAAGTGCCAACTAAAGGCGGGGATTTTTTGTTTTTTAGCTGTGAGAATATTTAACAATTGGTTTATTTACAATATAAAAAGTTGCCAGGGGTTGCTTGAGGCTTAAGCTACTGCTGTATTAGTGCACAGTTTATTTTTGTGTGGAAAATACTTTAGTAAATTAAGCAAAGTAAAAAAATAACTCAGATCAGTAAGACGTAAAAATGATTTGGAGATTATTTCTCCGTAGAAAATTATATGTTGGCGGCAAGCCCATGCAGTCGGCATTGTTACGATAGAAGTTCTGGCGTTTTACTCTAACTTTTTTAAAAAAACATATTAAAAAGTAAATGAAAATTTCTTGCTTGGATATTTTGTTTGTAACGGGTGTAAGATTTATCCGAAGCAAGAAACCGCATAAAGAAAAATGCTGCAAAGCTGGCTTTATGTATGATTTGCCGAAAGCCAAGATTCCCATCCGCTGCTGACGGCAAATAATCGAAAGGAGAGGTTTTATTATGAATCAAGACGACAACAGTAATAAAATAGGTGTCGTTGCTGCAACATTGATGGTTGCCGGTAATATGATGGGTTCCGGCGTATTTATGTTGCCTGCGAATTTGGCGGCAATAGGAGGCGTTGCAGTATTTGGCTGGATAGTTACCTGTATAGGTGCTATTGCTCTGGCACTTACATTTGCAAAGTTATCTTCTATTGATCCTGCTGCCGGCGGTCCTTACGCTTATACGCGTCAAGCCTTCGGCGATTATATGGGGTATCAGACAAACCTCATTTACTGGCTGGCAAATGTTATCGGTAACGTTGGTCTGGCAGTTGTAGGTATCGGTTATCTGATCAGTTTTTTCCCGGCTTTAAAAAATCCATTTGCTTTTGCTCTGGCGCAGATCTGCGTTATCTGGCTGTTTGCTTACGCTAATATGATCGGCCCTAAACTGGTCGGGCGTATTCAATCAGTAACCACTACTCTGGCATTGATTCCTATTATCGGTACCGCAATCTTAGGCTGGTTCTGGTTTGACGGCAAAACCTACATGGACGCATGGAACGTAACAGGTAAAAGCACTGTCAGTGCTATTGGTATGACATTGAACTTTACTTTGTGGGCTTTTATTGGCGTCGAGAGTGCTTCTGTATCTGCCGGCGTTGTTAAAAATCCTAAAAAGAATGTTCCAATTGCAACTATTGGTGGTGTAATTTTAGCCGCTGTCTGCTATGTTTTAAGTTCTTCTGTTATTATGGGCATGATTCCGAACCATGCACTTGCAAATTCATCGGCACCTTTTGCTGATGCCGCAAGACTGGCCTTCGGTGAAATCGCTGGTAACGGCGTAGCTATCTGTGCGGCTTTAGGCTGCCTGGGTTCGCTGGCAGGCTGGACGCTGCTGGTTGGACAAAGTGCTAAAGCTGCTGCTGATGACGGTTTGTTCGGTAATGTTTTTGCCCGTACCAACTCTAAAGGCGTGCCTTCTGCAGGCTTGGCTATTGTTGCTGGTATCATGACAATACAGGTTTTGGCAACCATGTCGCCTTCTGCCAGTCAGCAATTTGGTAAGATCGCATCAATAGCCGTTATCCTGACTTTACTGCCTTATATTTATTCCAGTATTTCTATCAAGGTTTTAGGTTATGGAAAGTTATCACCGAAAGATTACAATAAATCATGTATCATCGGTTTGATAGCAGCTGTCTACAGTATGGCTGCACTTGTAACATCCAATGGTAACCAGACACGGTGGTCACTGATCTTCGTTATCGCTACGATCGTATTCTTCTCCGGCGCTGTTACCAGAAAACATGAGCTGGAAGAGCTGCACGAAACTCCTGGCGGATTCTCGCCGAGATGGGTTCGTTACACTTCCCTGGCTATTACGATCCTTACCTTGGTCGGTACGTTCTGGTACTCTGTCGGTATCGATAAAAATATGGAACTCAAACATCGTACTAACATAACGACTACTACACAAGCTCCGGATAAGGTAGGTTCTACTACTACTCAATCTGTTAGCATAGATAACTAAAAAATTAATTAAGGAGTGAAAAAAATGATTATTTCCAAAACAAAAGGCAAAAGAATTTTGTTGGTACATGACCTTTGCGATCATAATACCCTGGATGAAAGTGCTCTCGATAAACTGAGTAATGTTTTAGGAGAACATGAAATTGAAGTGCTCACCGCTACAACAGCATTCGATGCCGAAATGATGATTGTCGCTGACCCGATGATCCAAGCAATACTTCTGGACTGGGATCTGGCAGAAGACAATACACATCAGGCTGCTAAAGATGTTTTAAACAAACTGCGCAGCCGTGCCGAAAACGTACCTGTATTTTTATTTGCAGATCGTGCCGACGTTGCTGATATTCCTCTGGAAGTATTGAAAGAAACCAGTGACTTCATCTGGTTGTATGAAGATACTGCTAACTTTATTGCCGGCCGTATCGAAGCAGCGATTGATACTTATTTGAAAAATCTGCTGCCGCCGATGTTTAAGGCTTTGGCTAAATTCTCTCAGGTGCATGAATATTCCTGGCAGATCGGAATAGCGTCGTGTAGGGAAAGAGT
>OJON01001320.1_pt1 | contig 13638 bp, 8 predicted proteins | sample 1598031 | NCBI WGS metagenome assembly OJON01 (sample SAMN01915216, study PRJEB22387) | human gut metagenome | isolation source: stool | host: Homo sapiens | place: USA | reverse complement strand
CTGCAGGTATGTATGGTGCCTCATATGGCTTATCAAGTCCATACAGGAAATATGAATCCACAAGCATCTCGCCTGTCAGCTTGCCTGTCGAATCATCAAAGCTCACATTGAGCGTGCTGATAGTTTTCTTCTGTGATGAACCAATCACCTCGCCGAGCATAGCCTTAAGCCCATGATACTCTGTCTTGAATGCCATAACTGTGCTGACATCATAAAGCTGATAGCCTGTAACCGTAGACTTTGCAGAGCCTGTTGATGTACTGCCATCAGCTGCACTGCCGTCGCCTGTCTGTGACTGAGAGCTGTTGCCATCAGCGGTCTGAGAGCTCTGCGAACTGTCTGCATTACTGCTCTCCGTGGTACTGCTGTCCGAACTGCTTCCTGACGAAGAATCTGTACCGGCTTCACCGGTCGGATTATTCACATCAATAGCTGTCGGTGAGCCGACTGTAAGCTCTGTAATATTTGTATTGGTAGATTTCTCGATAGCAACCGCATCCATGATGCCGTTTTCTATCTGTAAATATGAAGGGAAATTGTCATACACCTGCTGCATGGCATCAGACATATCCTTTGTCTTCTTTGTGTAGTCATCCGCCTTTGCCGCAAGTGCTGAAAGCTGATTGTACTGTGATTTCAGATTCATATTTTCGCTCTTGAGTGAATCCCTCTTATTGGACTGTGGAATAAAAATCAAAAAATATGTCAGTGCTAAAATGGCAACACCCGCTAATATAATAAGTAACTTTTTATCTCTCGTTGACATTCTAACACCCCCTACTGATTTGTACTGTCTGTATCTGATGATGAATTGCTATCCGTCTGTGCCTGTGATGACGCGTCCCCTGAGGTATCAGCTGACTCACTGCCCGTGCCATCCGACGATTCAGAAGCAGCACTGTCGTCTGCCTTTACATATGTGCAATCTACTGTGAACTGAACCTTTGAGGCACCGGTCTCATCAACCTCCTCTGTGATGGTTGACACATTGGATACCATGATACTCTCAAATGTACGAAGCTGTGCAATCACATCAGCCGCTATATCCTTGCTGCCTGTCTTTATGGTCATCGAAACACCATCAGTCGTAACAGACATATTCACAAGCTTGGCCTCTGACGGAAGCTTCTGCTCCAGCTCATCCACGAAGCCCGTTATCTCATCATTCTTGTTGGATGAGGCGCTCTCAAGAAGCTTAGTCCAGTCATAGTCCTTCTTGGTCTGGTTGTACACATCATATATATTCTGTGCATATGACAAATCAGAAACACGCGCTTTAAGCGTCATATTGTCTGAAGTTAAAACAAGATTTGAAAAAATGCTGTATGCCGTGATACCAACTGCAACTACCACACACAAGCCAAAAATGAGAAGCTGCACTGCAAAAGAAACAGGCTTTTCGGCTTCCTCCCCTGCCGGTACGGGAAGAGGCTTTCCATCAGGACCAACAGGTGGTTTTCCCTGCATCCCTGCCTGTGCGCCGCCGGATGGCATGGCACCTGCAGCTGTTCCTGCCATAATCGGAGCACCGATTCCCTTGTTTTTCTTACTGTCAAGTATATCAAGCGGGCTCAGTGAACATCCGACACAGTTGAAATACTCTGCCAGCTTTGCCTCTGCGAGGTTTATGCTCTTTGCCACATGTATACCGTCAAACTGCTGGAGCGGAACCACCTTGACATTCAGCTCATTGGTCAAAAGCTTTGAGAGTCCGCTGAAATCAGCACCTAAGCCAATGAGGAAAATTCTCTCGATAGGAGTATCTGAGTTTCTCGACTGATAATAGTCTATAACTCGTCCGAGACTGCTTATCAGATTGGAAAGTGAATATGATACATTCAGGCGAAGCTTCTTAAAGCGCTCAGAATCAATCTCATGCCCCATAGGATCCATGCCGCCGCCCGCCGGCTCATCAGGTACTGTGCCATCAGGCCTTATTGCAAGGCAGGTCTTTCTGCGTGCCACATCAACTGCATCGGTAAATGACAGATACTCTCCAAAAAGCTCACTATCCTGAATCGCCTCAATAGCATCAGCAAGTCCATGGTTGACATTGCGCTGCAGCTTTACCATGCTTCCATCCATTACAGTCAGTGTGGTAGAAACCTCATCCACCTTGACAGTCACCTTCACATCTCCGGGAATCTCTCTTCTCATGAGCTGCTTGATGGCATTTCCACTATAGTCAAGTGCTACAAGCTGCAGCCTGCAATCAGCTGCAAGAGCACCATACGACAAAATAAGATCATTAGGCACAGCAATAACCGAAAGACGTAATTTCTTTTCTTCCGGTCTGTCAATCTTCTCTATAATCTGATGTACCAGCTTGTACTGGCTCAAATCCACCGGAAAATAATCCGATGCATTCATTGCAATCATTTCCTTAAGCTGTTTTTCCTTAACAAGCGGAAGCTCAATATCTCTGCTTGCTATACGCGCTGAATTTAAAACAAAAACAGCTTTTTTGGTGGAAATCTTCTTTTCCTTCAGCTTACTGTATAAGATAGAACGAAACATCCCATCCGGCTGTACCACTCCATCATCAATCATCCCCGGTGGTGTCGGAAAGCCGAACATATTGTAAATCTTGGAATTTTTTGCTTTGTAATCAATCTCAACTACTCTGGTAAGGTTCTCCCCTATTTCAATACCGAGTACCCTATTTGCCATAACCTAGTCCTCCGTGTTTATCTTTGTTTTACACTGTATACATCTGTAAAACATTCGTAACTGTTCAGTTACAAACATTCTATATATATATTTCGGCATATCTGTGTTTTCTCTGCTTTTGTCTCACTGCTTGTCGTACTACCTGTTTTATATTAAGTACGCTATATTATAACACGTTTTTCAAAAGCCTGCGAGTGTCAAATATGCCGATATCATTTTCTCACCCCATAGCATCGAAATAAATATTCCGGCTGCCAAGTACGGTCCCATCGCAAGCCTGTTGTCTGCGTTTGTCACTTTCATACGAATCAGATGTATCACGGAACCGATGATGCATCCTAATAAAAATGCTAATGTAATATTCTGCCAGCCTATCGCAAGGCCTGCACATGCCATGAGCTTGACGTCTCCGCCACCTATGGCTCTTCCTCCACTTACAAGAAGAAGGATCTCAAGGAATAAACTGACGCAAAAGAATCCTATCACATATTCAGACCAGTTATCATGGTCTAAAAACACATGCAGGATTCCAAGCACCAGTATAAATATATTGATTCCGAATGGAATTTCATATGTTCTCCAGTCTATCACACTCAGGACTATGAGTGCAGATGTAAGAAAGCAGTAGATGATACTCGTAAGCTCAAGTCCATTTACTGCAAATACTACTATGTATAATATACCGTTTAACGCCTCAATAATAGGGTATTGAGGTGATATCGGTTCTTTGCACTTGCGGCATCTGCCACGAAGAAACAGCCAGCTGAAAACCGGCACCATATCGTACCACGCGAGCTGATACCCGCATCTCATGCAGTGGGACCTTTCGGTCACCACTGTCTCATGCTGCGGTATGCGGTAAATACAGACATTTAGAAAGCTGCCTATAACTATACCGAATGCAAATATTAAGATGTAGATAGGTATCAGTTCTGTGGTCATGGTTGGTGGTCCTTTTAGTAATTATTCAGCTATATCTTTTTATTTACTTATTGAAAATACTTCATTCATATCCTTCTTAGGATTTTTTGTATTTGTAGTTGCAGTAGCAGTTGTTGACCACGCGCCTGTTCCCGGATCTAATGTATATGTTATTGTTGGCCATCCACTAGACTTTAATGCAGCACTTGAAGTAGATGGTGTGACCGTACCTGAGCTTGCAGTAATTGTAGTAGTTGCTTTTTTGCCACTAATTGCAATAGTTACAGAAGTAACATTCTCATTATCTGAAATATCAGTTTCTACCGAAGACTTAAGTTGCTGTACACTCTGCATATCTGTTGACTGTCTAGACTTCTCAACATACTTGATAAACTGTGGAGCAAGTACACCTACAAGCACTGCCATGATGGCGATTACAACAATAAGCTCTACGAGAGAGAAACCTTTGTTGTTCTTCTGTTTCTTTCCTAACTTTTTAAATACATTCTTTACCATAGTTCTTTTCTCCTTTTCATTATAACATGGTTTTTTGTGCAAAGAGCTGTGCCCTATCAGCATCTCTTTGGTTTTTATGTGCTCATTGTACCATAAATCAAAGCATAATGCAAGTTATTTTCTAGTACAATAGCACTATTGGCGCACAACTTTTTTCGCTTTCTTTAGCAATTTCAACCAAATTTCATCCGTTTTATTGCATTTAAATCATATTTTTTCAAAAAAATTATATTTCAGGCTGTATTTTGGCACAGTGTGAGGGGCTTCATCACATGTGACCGGCTAACGCATACACTCTCGTGAGAGCTACGCTACACTGCCAAGATACTGTAGGAATTATGCCTTTAGATTTTCTATACTTGACGAAACCGTCGAAACGCGCCGTCCGTGGCGCGATTCTCCTTGCCCATTACTGCTCACACCATCAGTGTGACCAGTAACGATTACAGCCCATTAAAAGTGCCTCTACGAGGCAGGGGCTGTAATCTGACAATAGTTGATTTATTGGCGCATAGCTTGACAGCGTGGTGTCAAGCTTGCGTTTGAACAGCAACGATATATTACATCCCAGTGGCAGTTCATTTCTGTGTTTCATGCGCATAATTCAACAGTATCTAAGCAGCTTCGCTATTCGCTCACCCGAGAGTATATTTGCCAGCCGTTTGTAGAGAATGAAGCCCCATCCTACTGTCAGCAAAAGAGGAAGCAACCTCCGAGTTCTCGCCCAAAGATTGCTTCCTCTAATTTACATTTCACTACAATATTAGCTCACAAGCCATTTTTTTACAGTTTCCTCATCAAAATCCACACATTCAGCTATATCTTCTATTGAGTGACCTTTTTTCTGAAGTTTCAAAGCTGTTATTTTTGCCTGACGAATTCTGCCTTCTTCTCTGCCTAATTCTCTGCCTTCATTTTTCTGTTCTTCCCACGCCTTGCACATATCAATCACCTCTTCTTTCTCATCTATGTCTATATTCGTTCCTGCAAACAGGTTGATTGCCTCGACTGTCTCTCTGTCCACATTGCTAAACTTCTCGTCATTCTGCAGCACTTCCTGCATTTTTTCCTTATCATAAGCATTCTGTAATACCTCGAAAAGCTGCCTGATTGAGGTTCTGAATCCTGTAAAGTCGGTTATCTCCCTCGGAGCTAGCAGATTAATCCTATAATCCGGTATGAATGGCAGAAGCTCCTCGTCCACATCACCAAACATATCTGACAGCCTCCTTGGTCCATCCCATTCCTTTGTCCCGAGATACACTGTAATCGTAATTACTGGAATCAGCTTATCCTCTTTCGTAAATCCCGAGAGAAATTCATCAGAAGTTGCGGTATCCTTTTCCCTGCGGTGCTTTTTGGCTGTTTCCTTTACCTGATTGCCATATGCCATGACATCATAAAACATGTTTTTTACCGGAATGGAATAGTGTATATCCGACTGATTTTCTACTCCTATCAGTACCACATATGATTTGCCGGTATATTTGATACTGGCATTTTTGAAGATGTCCCTCAGCTTCTGCACCGCTATTGTCTTTTTGTCAAGTCCTAGTGCGGTTAGTACCTCCGTTGTGTCTCTTTCCTTAAGGTTTTCCGGCAGGATGACCTCTCTTCCTCCATACAGTATATTGTTGCACAGGTCAGCAAACCTGGCATTGTCAGCAAAGTATTCCTTTGCCATTGAGTCTTTTGCGCTCAATCCTTCTCCTCCTGTTCTCTTGTGTGAGCAGGAAAATTTGGTGCCAATGAGGGTACAGTGGTACCGTTTACAAGGTATACATGTGCTGTCCTTCTTTATGTTTACACACTGTATACAGTTCATCCGCCTTTTGACTACATTTTCTGCATTCTGTCTACATACGGCATTTCAATTTTCCTGCTGTTGATTGGTAATTAAAGCATCGAAAACTTCCATGTCCTTTGTAGAATGATGCGAAGTGGTCTGCCCTCTTCAAAGTGGTGTGCACCTGTAAAAACTGTTATGTGGTGCCGCTTACAGAAATATAATGCTTTGAGTTGATTGTAGCATAGCGGCAGTTCTTTGTCATCATAATTTTTCTTTTTCCATACTTATATTTTTTCATACTGTTTCTGCACTGCACGCCTATCAGCCTGCATTCTGCCACAGCGTAAGGGGCTTTATCCCCTGAGACCAGCTGGGGCACGCTCTCTCGCATGAGCGAATAGCGAAGCTGCTTAGATACTGTTGAATTATGCACACGATACACAGAAATGAGCTCCCACGGATGTGAGCTCAAGGAGAACCGCGCCACGGACGGCGCGTTTCGACGGTTTCGTCGGGCATCTAAAAGCTATAAAGCATAATTCCTACAGTATCTTGGCAGCGTAGTGTAGCTCAAGTGAGGGAGTGTGCACCAGCCTGGGCTCAGGAGATGAAGCCCCGACCTACTGTCAACAAAAAAGGAAGCAGCCTCAGTGCTTTCGCTCAAAGACTGCCTCCTATCGATCTTTTTTCAACTACAGCTGCTATGCCAGCTTCTTATTTTTCTCAAGAAGCTCATAGATTTTCTCGACATCATAATCCGGCTTCATTGACAAGGCTGCTTCGTAAATTGGAGCAATAACCTCCTCTTTTTCTTCCAGGTCATCTGCTATTTCCGCCACGCTCTTGTCCTTTTGCAGCTTTTTTACAACCTGTGAGATTATCTTTTGTTTTTCTCCGATTTCCTTACCCTCTTCTGTTGCAACCTCTTCCCAGTAATCACTCACATTACACATCTCGCACATCCTCCCTTCGAGTTCCATGCTCATTTTAAGTCCATAGTCTTCTTCAAGTATCTTCTTTTTTTCGATAAACTCTGACTTTGAGAACAGTTCTTCCAGCATTCCTATGAGTTTATTCTTAGACTGCTTTTTATTTTTTGTTGCTCTCGTCCGGACATTTATCAGTGCACCGTTTAATTTGTCAATCTGTGGTATTTTCTTTATTTTACCATAAATCAGGCTGGATTTCATCCCAAATTCGATTATTGAGTCCTCTGATTTTTTTGTATCCATACATATCCATATGGTATATACGGATTTTAAGTCATCATAATTCGAATTTACAAACTCAGTACCCTTCTGCTCGGAAATCATTCTGCCCATGTAATAGGCAATCCTGTTTTCCAACTGGTAGCCCAGCTTTGATTTTTTACTGCTCTTCTGAGCTTCAATATTGATGATAAATTCTCTTCTTTTTCCATTATAATACAATGGAAATTTGATGTCGTAAATAATTTTTCCATCATCCTCATCAACTGACTCATTATTTACGTTCTGGATTTTAACTCCAAGCCTTTCCGGAAATCTGAGCATTACTGTCGGCTCACCAATGCACGGAATTATTTTCTCGGCTTCCATTTCCTTAAATTCTGGCACGAGCGCCTGAACTATATAGGCTGCTATCTGCGGATCTGCCAGAATACACTTCACGTAGTCATCACTGGTTGCCTTGTCCTGCTCTATAGAGCTGAGAGTTCTGGACAAATTTGTCTTCACTTTTCTGTATATCATACACTTCTCCTGTTTTCCACATGAAATCTGCATACACATCATTTTTTATAGCCCCATTTTTTGTGCATACATAATTTCAAATGATAATAACCCTTTATATTCCTCAAATAAATGCCCGCCACGCATAGAAACGAATAGACTGGTACTTTAGCTGATATTTATTTTTAACACACAATCGGATTTGTTGCTGACACAGCATGATAAATCAACGGGTAAAGAACATACCCGAACCATGTATTCGAATTGTAGCCTATTGTATAACAGTTGTCAATGTATTTTTTTGCCACCGCGTAAGGGGCTTCATCCCATGAGCCCCGTCCTACTGCCAATGTCTCTTTACCAAAAAAGCAGCCTTTGAGCTTCACACTCAAAGTCTGCTTCTTTTTTCATCTTATAAGCTGTCCATAGCCTGATACATGGTAAGCATAGGTGCCATAACAGCCGCCACAAGCACACCAACAATAAGTGCCAGAACAAGGATAATCATAGGCTCAATAGCTGCCATAACTGTCTGGGTAGCCAACTCAACTTCCTCATCATAGTAGTCTGCCAGTCGGGTAAGCATGCCTTCCAAGTCACCGGTTTCCTCACCGATTCGCGTCATGTGTGAAACCATAGGTGGAAACAATCCACACGCAGTGATTGGCTCAGACAGTGGAACACCCTTACTTACTTCTTCCCTTGCATTTTTCAGAGCTTTTTTGTAAAGCGCATTCTTCATGGTGTCAGCAGTGATACCAAGGGCTTCAATCATCGGAAGTCCTGAGTACACAAGTGTGGAAAGTGTACGCGCATAGTTACTGGCTGCTGTCTTGATGTTTAGCTTTCCGAAAACCGGAACCTTTCTTGCGAGATTACCAAAGAACATCTGGCCGCTGTCAGTCTGCTTATAAAGCTTGATGGCTATAACAATTGCTGCTATGACAGCAATCACAATATACCAGTATCCGGTGACAAAATCACTCATCGCAACAACTGCCTTTGTGATGCCCGGCAGCTCTGTTCCCAGGTCATTGAACATCTCCGAGTAGCTTGGGATGACCTTTACAAGCATTACAATAACAACCGCAATAGCCACAATCACAACGATAATCGGATAAACTGCCGCTTTTTTTATCATGCCGTTAAGCTTTGCTGATTTCTCGAAGTGTGCAGACATTCTGTCAAAAGCTACATCAATCTTGCCGGATGCTTCTCCTGCCGCAACCATGCTCACCATGATGTCAGGGAAAACATTCGGATATTTTTTCAGACCATCCGAGAGAGTCTCACCTTTTTGAATCTCGGCATGAACACCTCTGATAGCTTTCGCCATGACCTTGTTCTCAGTCTGATCGGATAGCATATCCAGCGTATCAAGAATCGTAACACCTGCATTGACCATACTGGTGAACTGGCGGCAGAATACTGATAGGTCTCTCGGCTTTACCTTTCCTCCTACACTGAACGAGATTTCCTTGGTCAGTGCTGTTGCCTTGGTGAGGCTTATGACCATGTTGCCATCCATCTTAAGCTTATTTTTTGCCTCTGCTTCTGACTCGGCTACTATATTTCCTTTTCTTTCTTTTCCGCTCTGGTCTATAATCTGATATGTCCAGTCAGCCACTTTCTTCTCCTCCTTATACCTATTCTGTGCAACCTCCAGATAAATTAAATCATAATTTATTAAGACTCCACAACATTATACCATAATAGTAAAATACATACGATTATGCCATCAATAGTAAAGGTGTACACGGCTAGCCATGCTTACCGGATCATGTGCATATGCAACTGCAGTCTCCGGCGCTATAAGGCCCTGGCTGTAATACTGTAAAATACAGTCATCCATCATCATCATACCCTCTCTCTTTGATGTCTGTATGATAGATGGAATCTGAAATGCTTTTGCCTCACGAATTAAGTTTCTGATGGCATTGTTTGCAAGGAGCACCTCAAATGCTGCAATTCGTCCGCCATTTACCATTGGAAGCAGATGCTGTGCAACAATTCCCTCTAAAACTCCTGAGAGCTGCACTCGTATCTGTTGCTGCTGGTGTGGTGGAAAAACGTCAATCATACGGTCAATTGCATCTGATGAACTGTTGGTATGCAGTGTAGAAAATACAAGATGTCCTGTCTCCGCCGCTGTAATAGCTGTAGATATAGTTTCAAGATCTCGCATCTCTCCTACAAGTATTACATCCGGATCCTGTCGCAGTGCAGCTCTCAGGGCTGCAGCATATGAGAGTGTATCCTTTCCAACCTCTCGCTGTTCCACTATAGAGCGGCGCCTTGAGTGCAGGTACTCGATAGGATCTTCAAGCGTGATTATATTTTTGGAATCTCTTGATGCAATGACATCTATAAGACTTGCCAATGTGGTCGACTTACCACTTCCTGTAGCTCCTGTCACGAGGACAAGTCCTCTCATCTTTGTGGTGAGATTGACAACCGACTGTGGTATGCCAAGCTGCTGCGGTGTAGGCACATCATATGAGAGAATACGAAGTGCTGCTGCATATGAACCTCTCTGTCTGAACACATTGGCTCTGACTCGTGAAAAGCCCTCCACCGAAAAAGCAAAATCAAGCTCTCCCTTCTCCTTTAGCTCATCTTTAAGCTCCTGCGGAACAATTGGTGAAAGCAGGTTGTCCGTCTCAACATTGGTAAGAACCTGATTTCCCTGCGGTACAAGCTTTCCGTCAATTCTAAGCATAACCGGATTTCCCGGTACGATATGTATATCCGATGAGTTCTGTTGCTGCGCTGCTTTTAAAATGTCTACTATCTGCATTTTCTTTTCCCCCTTAGTTTTCAAACGTGGTCTTTAACATTTCCTGGAATGAAGTAACTCCTTCGAGTACAAGCTTCTCTGCACTCTGTCTAAGTGTATGCATGCCCTCATCACATGCAGCCTTGTTTATATCCTCTATATCAACACCTTTTGAAATAAGTGACTTTATCTTTGGTGTTATGGTCATTATCTCATATATACCGATTCGTCCCTTGTAGCCTGTATTGGCACATTTTTCACAGCCACATGGCTCATAAATCTTTACCGGACGGAATGCCGGTATATTCATAAAGGCCTTTTCCTCCTCTGTCAACAGATGCTCTCTCTTACATGCCGGACAAAGTCTTCTTACAAGTCGCTGTGCAATGATTCCCTTTACCGAATCCGCAAGCAGATAACTTTCAACTCCCATGTCCTCCAGTCGTGAAATAGTACTTGCCGAGCTGTTGGTATGCAGTGTGCTGACCACAAGATGTCCTGTGATTGACGCCTGTACTGCAATCTGTGCTGTCTCCTGATCTCGAATCTCACCAATCATAATGATGTCCGGATCCTGTCGCAGAATGGAACGAAGTGCTGATGCAAATGTCAGGTCAGCTTTATTATTTACCTGTACCTGGTTTATTCCATCTATATTGGCCTCGACCGGATCCTCAACTGTGATGATATTTACATCCTCCTTGTTGAGCTCTGAAAGTGCCGTGTAAAGCGTGGTTGACTTACCACTTCCTGTAGGTCCTGTAACAAGGATGATACCGTTTGTATTCATCAGTATATGATCAAAGGCCTTAAGCTCTTCGTCTGAAAATCCCAGCTCCTTTTTATCTCTTGTAAGTGCCTTTTTCTGCGCAAGTCGCATAACGCATTTCTCACCGAATACTGTCGGAAGGATTGATACTCGGATATCATACTCTATCTTGTCTATCTCCATAGTGATACGGCCGTCCTGCGGCTTACGTTTCTCGGAAATATCCATACCACCTATAATTTTAAGTCGTGTAATAATTGCAGAAAGCAGATGTATACTATATGCTGCCTTCTCATAAAGCGCACCATCTATTCTGTATCGCACCCTGACTTTATTTTCCAGTGCCTCTATATGTATATCTGAGGCCCTGAGTCTGGCTGCCTGCTCAATGATAGAGTTGACAAGTAAAACTACCGGCGAATTGTTGACATCCTTGCTGGTAGCTTCCTCAGCCTCGGCATTTTTCTGCTCACGCTCTTTTCTCTCCCTCGCATACTCCTGAGCCGCTTTCATAGCCTCTGTATCACCGTAATATTTGTCAAGCGTCAAAAGTATGTCTCTGCCTGTCGCTACTGCAGGCTCAACCTGTAGATTGGTAACAATTGAAAAATCATCAAGCGCAACCATATCCATAGGATCAGCCATGGCCACATGCACTACATTGGCATTATTCTTGTCAAATGCATATGGTATCATAACATGCTTTCTAAGCACTGTCTCACTGACAAGGTTTTGCACCTCCTCAGGTATGTTGATTGCGCTCACATTAACAAGCTCCAGTCCCAGCTGCTGTGACAATGCCTTTGCTATCTCAAGCTCATTGGTGAACCCAAGCTCAATGAGTGTTTCTCCTATCTTCTTATGCTTTTCTTTGGCTATAGGCAGAGCCTTTTCCAGCTGCTCCTGAGTAATTACATTTTCATTTATAAGCATATCACCGATACGCTTTTTCTCTCGTCTAAAAGCCATAGTGGCTCCCCCTCTTTCATCATTTAGTAAAATACTACCATTATGATGGCTGTATTTCAAGGGTATTTATATAAAATATACAATAAATTTATTTCAAAACTAAAAAGTAACGATTCCGAGTGCCTGCAGCAACAGTATAAGCAGGAATGCCGGTGCAATAAATTTAACCATGATTATATAAAGCCCTTTTCTGGTGAATTTGCTGCCTCCGCGTGTCACCTCATCTATTATTACCTTTGGACTTACTATCCAGCCAACGAGGATACATGTGGCAAGTGCAACGATTGGCATAAGCACATTGTTGCTTACATAATCCATGATATCAAGTATCTGTCCGACTGTGCCGTTTGGAAGCTTAACCTCCATATAGAGCTTATTGTAGCCAAGGCAGACTATTATCTCTGCAATCAGACCGTATACCGTGACTAAAATTGCGCTTTTTCTGCGGCTCCAGTGAAATCTGTCTATAAGACTCGATACAATAGCCTCCATAATTGATACAGACGATGTGACTGCTGCGAATGCAACTATCATGAAGAATATCAGTCCAACGATATCTCCTGCTATTCCCATTTCATTAAATACCTTTGGCAGTGATATAAACATAAGCCCCGGTCCTGCTGACATGCCGTCTCTGCCCATAAATACATATACTGCCGGAATAATCATAAGACCTGCAAGGAATGCAACAAGTGTATCAAAAATCTCGATCTGGTTGATTGAACCCATGAGCTTTGATTCCTTCTTGACATACGAACCATATGCAACCATGATTCCCATAGCCACACTGATTGAGTAAAACAGCTGACCGAGCGCATCAACAAATACTGTGGCAAGCTTTTGCATTGTAAGTCCCTTGAAGTCAGGAACCACATATATCTTAAGACCCTCAAGACCACTTCTTACTGCGCCTGATGCCTCCTTATAATGGAGCGTCAGCGAGAAAATACCGATTGCAAAAATAAGCACAACAAGGATAGGCATGAGCACCTTGCTGAAGCGCTCGATACCTTTATTGACTCCGCCAATGACAACTGCTGCTGTTATAAGCAGATACACCACTCCAAATATGATTGGTGCCCACTGGCCTGTGATAAAGCCTGTGAAATATCCATCCGCAACCGCATTTTTACCGCTTCCTGTAATGAAAAGGGTAAAATACTTTAAAACCCATCCACCTATAGTACAGTAGTAAGGCAGAATAATAGCCGGTACTATACACGCAAGCACACCGATAAACTTGCCCTTTGGATTGATAAGACCATACGCGGTGAGCGGTCCCTGTCCTGTCTTACGTCCTATTGCAATCTCAGTGGTAAGCAATGCAAAGCCAAAGGTCAGGACAAGTATCAGATACACCAGCAGAAAAAGTCCTCCTCCGTCCTTTGCTGCCAGATACGGAAACCTCCATATATTTCCAAGTCCTACCGCACTGCCGGCTGCCGCAAGAACGAACCCAATGTTGCCGGAAAAAGTGCTTCTTGATTTTTCTTTCATTTTCTATTGTCTCCTTAATATA
>OJON01001313.1_pt1 | contig 13670 bp, 9 predicted proteins | sample 1598031 | NCBI WGS metagenome assembly OJON01 (sample SAMN01915216, study PRJEB22387) | human gut metagenome | isolation source: stool | host: Homo sapiens | place: USA | reverse complement strand
TGAATTCGAATTCACTTTTTTGGGAAAAGAGTATCAGAGATGATACTCTTTTTTTTATTTTCATCATATTAGATTCGTCCATTCTGTGATGAGGTTTATGCAAAGCTTTAGGTATGTGGAATTATTTCTAAAAATACTGATTTTGAAAGCGTTAAAAAGCAAAAATCATTTTTTTTCTTTTTAATCATATTATCCTTGTCCAAATTATGGATAAGAAATTAGAAAGGAGGTTCCGGCGGATGAGGCATAAAACTGGCTCACCGCCACATGACAAAACTGCGTTTGCCATGGGAGCCCTTTGGGGAAATAAGTCACCGCCGGTACGATTTATTGGCGGAAAAGTAAACTTATTTTTTGAAAGGAGCTCTTTATGGAAAGAAAGAAGAAAAGCGCGCTGTGTAACAAGGTGATTTCCTTGTTTACATCTCTTCTTATGGTACTTAGTACCATTATTGGGTATATCCCAACTTCTGCAGTCAGTGTTTCCGCTGCAGACAGTTATCCGTTACAGGAGATCTCTTCCGGAACCAAGCTCTCATCGTTGAGAAAGTATAATCCGAAAAGCGATATCCTTATTAACCCTACCCCGGATAAGATATCTGGTTATTCAACAAATGATGATTTTGATAAAAATAAGGATGGTTCTTTATGGAAAGATAAATCTGGAAGATATCTGCGTATTAGAACAAAATCTGGTTTTGCAACTTTTGACGGCAAGCAGTGGACTGTTCGTAAAGACCAATTTCATCCAACTATTACTTATTACAAGGCCGGATATGACAAGAAAAACAAACAGTATTACAACCTGACCATGCGTGTTGAAAAATACGAGTCTGACGGTTATATCTGGTACATGGCTGATAGTAGTACAAGGGATAAACAGTATTCCAAGATTACCACAAAACCGGAGTGTCCGTATATTTATATTGACACAAAGAAGTCATCTGTTGGTATTTCTGGGTTAAAGAACGTGCAATGCAGTTTTACCTGGTCAAGATACGTAGGAGATAATGATTCTGAAGAGATTCCTGCTGATCAGGTTGCAAAGTTGAATTCTTATATTACTATCAGAGACTTGGATGATGGACAGGCAATGAAAATTGCAGGAAATCAGAAGGGTAAACTTGACGTATATAAACTCAAAGGTTCTAAGTTTATTACCGAGCAGGATGGGTGGTATGTTTCAAAAAGTGGTGAAACAACTTCCCCTAGTGATAAAAAATCATGGGTTCAGGCATTATTGACAGGAAATCCGACTTTTATCATGTGGTTCCGTGCCAATGAGCCCAATAAAGTTGTACATGATACGGAATATAACAAGCAGTGGGGAATGCCTGCGAATACATGTTATAGCTGGAATAAAAACAATGCCGGTATGATCTCTGGTAATTATTTTGAGTATACCGCAGAGTCTTTAATTAATACTATTCCTGTCATACCAACTCCTACTCCAGGTGGGGATCCAGAACCAAACGATCCTTCAATCGAGAAAGTAGTAGTCCAGAAGGGCGGTTCTTACGATGATGCATACAAAGCTGCTTCACCGGAAGATGCTTTTGAGATCAACGATTATGATGATTACGATTATCTGATCAAAACAGCAGGTCCGGGAGCTGAAACAGATTCCTACGAGATCGTGGATACCCTGGAAGACTGTTTGACGATTGATGATACTCATCATATCACTATTACTGATAAGGATGGCACGAACGTGTCCAATGACTTTAATCTCTCGATTAAAGGTCAGACTATTACCGCTTCTGCAAAAGCTGACTATATGAAGTCCAGTGACTTCAAGAAAGCTGATCAGGAGTTTATGGTTCGCCTTACCGTACACAGAATCAAGACAAACGATGTTTATACCTTTATGGCACCATGGATCGCAAATGATCCGGAGAACACAGGGTATACCTTCTATGTTCCGAATGCGTCTACTGTACGGTATCATGTCAAAGATGCTAAGGAAACAACACAGCTGGATTCTGAGGAGTGCTGGGTAACTGATGAGATTAAGTCTAAATTGACAGTGGAAAAAGATGCGAAATATGATGACTGGAAAGTCGGAGATGAAGTATCTTACTCTGTTGAGGTGACTCAGACAAAACAGGATGGATATGCAACAAATGTTGTCGTAAAAGATACTGATATCCCTTCAAGCCTGAAACTGGTGAACAATGGATGGGAAGTATCCGGACCGAACAGCGGAACCATTCCTTCAATGTCTTCTACTGAAGAGGGAAATGGATGGATCCTGACATGTCCGTTACTGCAGTACAATGAGTCCATCAAGATCACATTCAAATGCATCGCAACAGCGGATTCTAATGGACAGGACTGGATCAATACTGTAACAGCTGAGGCAGATAACTTTACGGATGATGACGGCAGCAGCATTACTGCTTCCGACAGCGCAGAAGTATGGGTAAACAGCCCGGTTCTTACTGTTGATAAGGTAGCTGACCGTTATGAGTATGAAGTAGGCGATACTGTGAATTATACAGTAAGCGTAAAGAATACTGCAGACTATACGATCGCACAGAATGTGGAAGTTTCCGATATTGATATTCCAGAGGGACTGGAGCTTCAGGGTGACCCGACGATCGAGATGGGTGGCGAAGATACATCTATCGGATGGCCGGTTGTAGATGGAACAACAACCATTGCAACAGAAGAGAGAGACAACAATGTGGAAGTCACAAGTGATGGAAACAGCTGGACAATCAATGCGAAATACCTTACATCCAAACAGCCTCTGAATATTACATTCAGCTGCATTGCAACAAAAGCAGCAAACGGTGTGGAAAGCCAGAACGTTGTATCTGCAACAGCAGACAATTTCTTAAGCCTTGATGAAAATCAGGAACCGCAGACCGCACAGGATGATGCAGAAGTTTATGTAAACACCGCTTACTTTGACATCGAGAAAACATCCGATGCATACGAATGGCAGGTAGGTGATCATGTACCGTTCAATATCACAGTCAAGAACGTGAATGACGAGGGTACACAGGATCTTGCCGATGACGAAAAATATGCAGACGTTGATGAAGGTGAAAAAGAGAAGATCGGTGCCGCAGGCAAAACAGTGGCACGTAACGTGATCATCACTGATAAAGACATCCCTGCAGGATTCAAACTTGATTTTGATTCTGTAGATGTACAGACAGGTGATACATCCAAATCTGTAGAGGATGAGATCGATGAACAGTTAGCAGCTCTTGATAATGATACAGAACAGTCCATGACAGAAGATGAGATCCTTGCAAATGCAGGCATTGACCTGGATGAGGACGGAACAGATTCTGATGGTGATACAGACCTTGATCTTCCAGAACTGAAAGGAGATCAGGATGGAACTGGTGATTCAGGAGATACAGATCTTCCGGATGCAACTACTCCAGAAGAACATGAACCGACTCCTGCTGAGGAAATGACTGTTACAGGAATCCCGGACAGCTTTGACGACCATGTAGCCGGAACAGCAGATAAGACAAATGACGTGGATGAATCCTTATGGAATGAAACCGTCACAACTCCTATCACAAAAGAACTGACACAGGTTGGAAACGGCTGGGAATTAAAGATCAGCAACCTTCCGGCAGGAAATGATGTAAATATCAGATTTACCTGCGAAGCACTGGAAGCCGGAAACGGAGCAGAAGGTGTAAACGTTGGTACTGTATCCGCAACAAACGGTATTGAGAAATCAGATGATGCTGAGGCATATATCAACACTGCTGCTTTATCTATTGATAAACAGATGGTAAATAAGTATGCTGCAGGCGGAGAAGAGGATGCTCAGGACGGACGTGAAGGATATGAGTTCCGCGTTGGTGATGATGTTGAATACAAACTGGTAGTTAACAACAACCAGAAAGGTTCCATTGCCAGAAACGTAGTAATTTCCGATACAACCATTCCTGTAGGTATGGAACTGGATGAGAGCAGTATTACTGTTGAAGGTGTTCCGGAAACATATGTGAACCCGGTAGCTGGAACAGACGATCCTGCAAACCAGTTAGACCCTGACCATTACAATGAGACATCCGTAGAACCAGTCAACTACAATGTTGAGCGTGTAAACGGTGGCTTCCAGGTTACTATTGATAACCTTCCTTGTACAACAGGCGATACTCTTAACAACGTAACAACACCGGTTGTTATCACATATCACTGCACACCAGGTTCTATCTTAAACGGATATGAAGTTATCAATACAGGAAAAGCTGCTGCTGATAATGCAAGTGAAGTAAAAGATTCTGAGAGAATCTGGATCAACAGTCCAGAACTCAAGGTGATCAAAGATTCCGACCGTTATGAATACATGGTTGGTGACACAGTCTCATATCAGGTAGACGTAACTCAGGAACAGGCAGGATGCCTTGCAAGAGACATCACGATCACTGATGTTATCGACACTGAAGGAGTAAAACTCCAGAAGAATTCCATCGTCCTGATCGACGAAGACGGTAACAAGATCGAGCCGGAAAGTGTTGAAGTAAATGGCAACACATTTACTGTAAACACAGGACGCAACCTGATCAACAATAAGTCCGGATATACCACTGTTGATATGTCCAAGGCTGATGATGAGAAGGGTGACTCCGGATACTTCCAGAACGGTGAATACAACCCGTTAGGAATCGACAAAGAATCCAAACTGACACTTGAATATGCCGTAGAGATCACAGATGAGGATCTTGCAGGACAGAGTATCCATAATACCGTAACTGCCAACTCCAAGGAAAATATCCCTGTAGAGGACGAGCATGAGGTTCTTGTTTACGGACCAGCCCTTGACATTGTTAAGGAATCCGATAAGACAGAATATCAGGTTGGCGAAGAAGCTCAGTACAAACTGACAATCCGTGAACTTCGCGACAATATCACTGCAAAACAGGTAGTTGTTACCGATACATTCGAAAAGGAAGGCATGAAGATCTCCAAGATCAATGTCCGCCTGAACGGAGAGAAACTTGACGGTGCTGAGATCGAGCAGACAGCAGACAATGCATTCGTGATCAATACAGGAGCAGACCTGACAATCGAAGATAAGCTGGAAGTATTCTATACAGTAGTCTTCACAGATCCATCCCTTCATGATCAGGATATCGTAAACGTTGCAACTGCAAAAGGTGAGAATACTGAGGAAGAGAGACAGGACAACTGTGTCCACATCGTAGATGAGACTCCTGGACTTGAAATCAAAAAGACATCCGACAAGACATCCTACAAAGTAGGAGAAACCGGTCATTATACCGTAGTTGTTTCCAATACAGAAAAAGGCACAACTGCACGTAACGTGATTATCAAGGACGCCCTTCAGGTAGAGGGAGCCAAGATCGTTGACGGATCTATCAAGATCTACAATGATGCAGGCAAACTCATGGATGATGCAGAGATCGGGCATTCCGATACGGATTATGCGATCGCAACAGGTCATGACCTGGAATATAAAGAACAGTTTACTGTAAATTATGATGTTCTGTTTGAGGCTGAGACTCTTGCTGGTAAAGACATCCTTAATGTTGCCAGAGCTACATGTGACAACTTAAGAGTGGAAACCAAAACACCAAGTCCGATCAAACTGGCTAATGGTCTTGAAGTTTACAAGTCCGCAGATCCTGCAACAGGTTCCGTGGTTAAGAACGGAGATACCATCAATTATTCCATCAATGTCAAGAACACATCCAACGATGACGTGAAGAATGTCCTTGTAAAGGATATGATCCCTGAACATACGGAGTATGCTTCCAGTGAAGAGCAGGACGGCGTGGTCACAGGCACCAGAACTCTTAATGACAAGCTTTATGCTACATTTGTAATCGAATCCCTTCCGGCTGGAGAGGAGAAAACCGTTTCCTTTGCTGTAACTGTAACAGATGCACCACAGGAAGCAATGATCCTCAATGTAGCCCAGGTTCGTGTAACCAAGTTTGCACTGGATGACCAGACAGACAATATATGGACACATGAAGCATTCAGAAATACAAATGAAACAGTACACTATACTGATACCAGATGGGTCAAAGACCAGAATGTTGTATATATCGACGGTGGAAAGCTTTCCATTGAAAAATCATCTGACAAGATGAACTATTCTGTAGGCGAGACTGGACATTACACAGTTTCCGTTAAACAGAAAGTGGAAGGTGCAGTTGCAAGAAATGTTGTTGTAGCTGATAAACTGCAGAAGAAGGGTGCTTACATCCAGAAAGATTCCATCAAGGCATACATCCTCAGAGAGGGTGCAGAAGAACCGGAAGAGATCGAGGATGTACAGCTCGTAGCGAAAGACTTCGAGTATACCCTGTATACAAATACAAACCTGAAATACGGTGAAGAGATCCTTGTGAAATACGATGTTCTCTTCAAGGATGCAGAACTTGAGGGACAGCAGATCAAGAATGTCGCCCTGACAAAAGATGATTCTACTGTACCGGGTGATGAGCCAACTGATACAAACAGAGTAACTGTCGGTGATGCAGGACTGATCATTGCGAAGTCCAGTGACAAGACAAAATACAAAGTTGGGGATGTTGGTAAGTACACTCTGAAAGTTACTGCTGCTGACCAGTCAAGAACTATCAAGAATGTAGTTGTCAAAGATGTTATGAAACAGAAGGGCGCACACCTGGTAACAGGAACTGTTCGCACCTACTACGATAACGAAGAGCTGAAAGTTGATGTTCAGGAAAAGGATAACGGATTTGTTGTTGAGACAAAACATGACCTTTCCGGAACACATGCGATCTATGTAACATATGATGTTGTATTCGAGGAGGCATCCTTAGACGGAAGAGATGTAACAAACATCGCTACCACATGGGGTGACAATACGAACCCATCTGATGATGATCATACCGTTCATGTAGGAGATGGTGATACACCGGATACACCGGATAAGCCGGATAAGCCGGATACACCGGATACTCCGGATAAACCTGGCGTTGGCGGAATGACTATCACAAAGACAGCTAACAAGAACGAAGTCTCTGTTGGAGACGTTGTATCCTATACACTGTCAGCAACTGTTAATTCCGGTAAGGAAACAGCTAAGAACGTAGTCATCACTGATACCCTGGATGCAGACCTGTTCGAGCATCTTGAGATCGTGAAAGATTCCTTCAGAAGCTATCTGGATGACTCTGAGTTCCATGGCGCAGACTTAAGCATCAGCTCTACAGGATTCACACTGAAATCCGGCAAGGATATGAAGCCTGGACAGGTCATGAAAGTCACATATGATGTTAAGGTAAAAGATGATACCCTGAAAGGCAAGACCTTCAAGAACATCGCTACCGTATCCAGTGACAACATGGACACTGCTAAGGACAAAGAATCCGTAAAGGTTAAAACAGATGATCCTGTTGAAGGCGGAATGACCATCAGCAAGAAGGCAAACCAGTCCAAAGTATCCGTTGGTGATACCGTATCTTACACTCTGGAAGCTAAGGTCAACTCCGGAACAGATACAGCCAAGAACGTAGTGATCAAGGATACTGTTGATTCTGCATATGCAAAATATGTATCTATCGACAGAAGCTCCGTACACTGCTACATTGACAATTCTGAGTTCGCTCCGAAGAGTCTGGATGTAACTGAAAACGGATTTACCGTAACATCCGGAAAAGACTTAAAGCCTGGTCAGGTAATGAAAGTTACTTATGACATGAAGGTTGTTTCCGACAAGCTGAAAGGCAAGTCCATCAAGAACGCAGCAGTAGTAAGCAGTGACAATATGAATCCGGGCAATGACACAGAGATCGTTGAAGTTCCTTCAGATAAACCTGTAACAGGCGGACTGAACCTTACAAAGATCGGTGATCACAGCCAGATCAATGTTGGTGATACTGTAAAATATACTCTGATCGGCAAGACAACTTCTGCAGATACAGCTGTAAATGTAGTGATCAAAGATGCCTTAGATAATAAGGGTGTGATCGATGAGAGCAGCATTAAGGCATATCTGGATGACCAGCTCTTTACACCTAAGAAATTAAGTGTAACAGATGACGGCTTCACAATGGAAACAGGCAAGGATCTTGCTGCAAAACAGATCCTGAAGGTAACTTACAGTGTCAGATTTGCAGACGAAAGCCTTGCAGGAAAGACAGTTAAGAATACCGCAGTGATCTCTTCTGATAACATGGATCCGGTTGATGCTGACCATGGTGTTACTGTAAATACGAAAGAAGAGGAGAAACCGGCATTATCTATTGATAAGAGCGTTAACCTCTCCAGTGCTTCCGTAGGAGATACACTCAGCTATACATTGACTGTAAAAGAGACAGAGAAAGATCAGACAGCGAAGAATGTTGTCGTTCGCGACAATTTTGATACCACAGGTATGAAAGTTGGAGGAATCCAGGCAACATTAGACGGTAAGTCTATCAAGGCAGATGTAACCAAAGCGGATAACGGTTTTGTAGTAAATACAAATACTGATCTTGCATATGGTTCAACCTTAAAGATCACTTACCAGGCGGTTGTTTCTGATTCCAGCCTTGCTGGAAAGATGGTTGGAAATACAGCCATTGCTTCTGCCGACAATGCAGATGATGTAGCAGCAAACGCTGGCGTATCTATCGCCGAGAATCCGTCTCCGAGTGAGACACCTGCTCCAAGCACAACCCCGGCACCGGGAGCTGACAGCAGTGATAATACAACCAACACAGTTGGACCAAAGACAGGACTTGTGAACCATGCAGGCATGTATGCGGGAATCGGTCTTGGAATCGTGGCAGTAGCCGCAATCGCAGTTTTCGTCATGAGACGGAAAAAGAAATAAGCAGTAATTCTGCTGGAGGGAGATCAGCCTGAAAAGGCTGGTCTTTCTTTTTGTCTGAAAAGTATTATTTTTCATATTAAATCCAGAAAGTAAAAGATAATTTAAAGTCTTCGTGTAGGAAGCTTTTAAATCCTACTATACGACATACTCAAAAATAATACTGGGGGTTAATTGATATGACAGAAGAAAGGAAAAAAGAAATATTAAAAACAATCGAAGAAAGAATTAGCAGCATTCCAGAAGAGTATGTCTCTAAAGTTGTTGCTGACTGGTTTTTCTGTAGCGGAGAGGAAGATTTGATGGAAGTCGCAAAGAGTATCAAAGGGAAAGATTCTGACTTAAGCCAACATATGCGGGACTGGTATGTTAAAACCAGAGGATGTACTAAAACTGAAATGGCTCTTGTACTCACAGATCCAGAATTTATGCTCACGACATCTTTAAAAGACAAGATTCTGAGTCAAAATAGTATTAGGTTGATGCAAAACGATAATTTCAAAAAGAAAAGTCTCTATGATAAATTGATGATTGTATTAGAAAAAGTATGTTCTAATACCCATAGAGGAAGTATTTTGGGATGGCCGGCTGAAAATTTTGCATGGGTTGAAAATATCTGAAAAAGCTGCTCAAAAAAAGAACAGCTTTTTCGTTGGATTCTACTGTAAACCTAGAAATGTAAGCATATTTTGGATTTTGCATAGAATACGGTAGAGTAATACATCATCTGAATATGGCATCGCTCTTAAGCAATCATCTGAAGAAACAATATATATATTTAGTTCTTTTGATAAGTCTTGTTTGCTAAGAGCTTCTGTAAAACGATGTTTTCCATCTTGGATGAAATAAAAGTCCATAGGAGCAAAGTATATCAGAATAATATTATCATCGTCATGAACCCAGTTAGGTTGGAGATATGAAGCAATTTCGTAAATCCAGTCAGAATTAAGGTAATTCTCAGATAGTATATTATCCATTAAATCCCTGAGCGATTTTTTTTGTACTTTATATTTTTTATCGTTTATGATTTTACGGATAATGTCATTGTCATATGTAAAACGTATCGTCGTCCCTCCTATTAAGTTGATTTCTTGTTGGTTATAATCAGATAAGGTTCCAGTATACTCTTTTCTTATATCGTTTTTCTTTCGATTTTTCCAAAGATCGTGAAGTTTTTCAATTTCGTTATTAATTTGTATAGGAAGTTGAGAAATGCCCAATCTATCTTTGATTATTTTTTTTAGAGAATAAAAAAAGTCATTTAAAGTATTCATATTATTGTTCTCCTTTGTGTTTCTTGTAGTTTTATCATATCATGTTTGTTTTGCAGAATACAATGCTTTATTTCCGTCTCAGAATTGACCAGTCCAAATTTGCGGTATATAATACTTATAACACAAAAAGAATATATCGAAAAAAGCTCACTTCGAGTGGTATATTCTTTCCTCACTTTGAGGTGTTAGTTCCCTGACAGCTGCTATTTTGATGGCTGTCAGGGATTTTTTTATCCATCTTATTTCTTCAACATATTGTCAGTAATCAAATGACGAAAGGAGAATGCAAAATGAAACGATATCTGGTCAGTCCAGAACTGAAACCGTATCTGCGCCGCATTATGGATCGCAGATCCTTAGATTACAGCTTTCAATGTGCTGATGGAAAGGATTATTGTAATATCTACATGTCGAGTAATTCTTTTCATAAGTTGATCAAACGTGCTGCCTGCGAAAAACGCTCAAAGGAAGAGGGTGTTACATTCGTGACAGAGGAGGAGAGTAGTAATCCAATAAGATGCGCCGCACTTAAAAGAGAACTAGGTGTTAGCAGCACCATAGTTTATAAGTAGCTTGTTGTAGCATGACTGACCAGAACCTGGTCGGTCTTTTTTTGTCCTGCTTAAGGAGAAATAAGATGACGAAATTAGAAAATAATATTAAAAATCTCTGTGTAGAGAACATGGGTATTTATGGCTGCAAACACGCCGTAAAAGAGCATGTTTGGACTGGAAAAGCACATATGATCGCCAAATTAAAGAAGAACGTTAAGTCTATGCGAGAGGAACCTTTTGCATATGCCTGTATGTTTTTCTCTGTAGATACGTTGGTTTCCTGTATTAAAGAGATACTTTGGGAGGATCGAGAGGATGTAGAAAAATATATCCAAAATAAAAGGATTGCTCAGGAATTAGAGCTGGATTACACTTTTTCAGCTCCTGTTGCCGAAGGAATCGCAATGGGAACGGATTGGAACCAAATGCATCCAGCTTCCTCTGTAAGACTTGTAATATGCAAGGATAACTACACTTCTTTTCGCATCGTTACAGCCTATCCTTATCCTTCATTCGATGAAATGGATCAATGGTATGATGCTGTCGATCAGGGTTTTTAATAAGTCGGTGAAAGCCGGCTTTTTTTCTGCATAAAAGATCATTAAAATACAACCAACACCGTTGGTCCAAAAGCGGGACTTGTGAACCATGCAGGAATTCTGCTGGAGGAGGTTCAGCCTGAAAAAGCTAGTCTTTCTTTTCAGTCGATAAAATACAAAGAATAAAAGGCCACAGTTTTCCTGCGACCTTTACCGACTTGACAGTGTTAAATTTTATAATCCGTAATGTTCGAACATCTTCTGGCGAAAATCAGAATCTACTGTTACCTTCTTCAGAGTAGTATAGTCATTCTTATCCAAAAGAATCTTAACCAATTTATTGTAACGTTCTTCTCCTTTTTGGGTATAATCACTTCGCATTGTTTCCAGCATCATATATTCTTTCCTCCATTCTTCATTCGAACGAGCCTTACGCAAAGCCTCATCCATATTGTTGATTAATGGGTTTACACATTTGTCTGGAATCTTAGAGGTTCTGATGTAAGTTAAGAGTTCTTTCAGTTCAGATGAGATATGTGAATCATCTTTTCCGTTGACGTTAACGAAAACTTTAATTGCATCATCTCCAAGTCTTAAATCTGGATATTCCACGCATCGATTTTCGAAAGTATAGATATATCCGTTCTTTCCAAAGAGATCGAAAGTGCAAATGAATATGACAAAACTTTTCTTAAGTTTTGAATAATCTGCACCTTTTTCTATCAGATCCATATCAATGAATCCTTGATAATAACGGCTTCTCTTGGGGATATTCTTAAAGAAAGATGTTTGCATTTCACAATTATATACCGTTTTCCCATCGTCTACGAAAATATCCAGTCGGACACTTTTGGCATCTACCTTGAGGTCTATTGTTTTCTGAGATTCCAGGTACTCGATGTGGTCGATTTTGATACCAAGTATCATTTCGAGAAAGGGTTTACATATTTTTTTGTCCTGCATAATCCTGCTGAACATGAAATCATTGGTAAAACCTAATTCCTCATACTTTTGTATTGCAGTCATTGATTGGATTCCTCCTATCTATATTTTATAGCCAGGACGGGAGCGTGTCAAGCCGGTTTCTCCTGTCGTCATGGTATGAGAATAATATGTATGATAAAAGAATTAATAAAAGAATACTGCTGGAGGAGGATCAGCCTGAAAAAGCTGGTCTTTCTTTATTGTCGATGTAATAAAAAACAAGGTTGCAGCTTTTGGTAATCTTTATCTGCTTGAGGAAACATCCTCTCTTTAATACTACTTCCAGGGAGCATCATGAAAAATGTAGAGGATATCTGCAGATGTTTGGAAAAAAGAAATAAAATATGCCTAATAATTATTATCTAGGTATGTAGCGAATTGCTTTGCATGCTGTCTGCTTACTTCGCTTCTGGAGAACATGATTCTGCGGAATGTTTTCTGGCTATCGATGAGTTTCTCCGCGGCATCTGAAACTTCCGCTTTCTTCCTGTCATTGTATCTGCTCCATACATATTTTTTTGTTTCTTCATATACAAATTTCGAATGAGGTTGCAGACGTACTTCTCTCCAGGTAAGGTTTTGATCCGCGGAGAGATTCTGGTATTTATCGAGTTTTCGGTCATCATGAAAACTGAACTGGATTTCTCCTATCTGAATGACCAAAACACGACCTACGCCTTCGTCATGGTGAAACCCGTAGGTTACTTTGGGAATCTTGCCTGCTGCCAGGATATCTGCTGCGAAAAATATGTCTTCTTTAAAATTATATAATTTCTTAAATTTCGGATCTATCTTGATATATTTGTTCACAGAATTCGCACTTGTCATGAACAGTAGTGCGTCTTCTATACTTTTGATTCTCAGAGTCTTCACATACGCCAATGCTTCTATTGCCATATTGGGGGAAAGTTCAAGTTCACTTTCTCCTTTATTTTCTTCTTCACTTTTTTCTTTATTTCCCTCATTGTTTTTCGTATGGTTTTCCGCTTTCGCTTTTATTTTATTTTCCAAATATGCTAATTCATATTGTTTCATAATTTCTGATTACCCCTTATCTTTTGTTCTGGTTGTATACCATTATAATAAGCAGTTTCTGTAAGAGATGCAATCTTTTCATTTTTTGTTCTATTTTTCATTATAATTTTATAATTTAAAAACGAAGGGAGAAAAAAGTATGTATTATTATGAAGTAACGAAAAACGCAATTCTCGAAAGCAAGATTGATGGAAAATTCTATCTTGTTGATTTCAGAAAGAATGTAACGGATCCTAACGAGTATAATTGGTACTTTACGGTAAGACAGATAATGTCCAATATTTCAAGGGAAGAGATTCTTACCTGTAATATTGAGGATTTACCTCTCAGTGAAAAACGCATCAAATTATCGGATCATCAAACACTCTGTTTCGACATGGTAAGATCAGTCTTTCCAAAACTGGAAGGGCATTATTATGCGAAAGATGGAAAGCTTATGAATGCAAATTCTGCTCGAACGGTACGCCTATTCTGAAATCAGCGGTACATTCATTCT
>OJON01001292.1_pt1 | contig 13856 bp, 10 predicted proteins | sample 1598031 | NCBI WGS metagenome assembly OJON01 (sample SAMN01915216, study PRJEB22387) | human gut metagenome | isolation source: stool | host: Homo sapiens | place: USA | reverse complement strand
AGGAAGGAGAAGAAAGCACATTGACAACAAGACATTCATTTATACAGATGACCAAGCTGTCGAATGTCCGGGGAAGAATAACCTATATATCAAGCCATGCAAAGCAGGAACATCTGTATGCTGTCTATGAAACTACGGAAAGAAGTTACTGGACAGAACTTGCACGATGCAGCCAGCAGGAATTTAAGAAAAGCGGTGTTGAGGGAAATTGTATCGAGGCAAGAGAACTTATCATTGCCCTGCCTGAATCACTTTATGAACAGGGAATGCCCGATATGCTGCTAAAATCGTTTACGGATAAATTCAAAGAAAAGTATGGTGTGGAATGTGTTGCAGCACTTCACCACAATAAGCGTATGACAAATTTCCATATCCATCTTATCTTTTCCGAAAGGCAGTTATTAGCGGAGCCTGTTATAAAGATTGCCACAAGAAATATGTTCTATGATGAGCATGGTAATCATGTAAGGACTAAGAAAGAAATCCTTGATGAAGCTGGCAATATCCGCAAAAGATGTAAGGTTATAGGGAAAGGCGAGGTTTATGAGAAGAAGCTGTTTACCTCAAAGAATACGAGGTTCAAGCAGGAAGATTTTCTGGATGAGGTAAAACTATTCTATACCAGAATGATAAACCATTGGGTAACGGACGAAAAAGACAGATTAACAGTATTTGACCGCAATGGTCCATATCTTGCTACCAAGAAGATTGGTAGGAATAATCCAAAGGCAGAACAGATTGAGCAGGATAATAAGTTGCGGATGGACTGGAATCGGGAGGTTGACAGGGCAATCATAAGCAATGTTCCTATGGATGATATTTTACAGATAAAAAGGGAACATATCACAGAACCGATAAAAAGGTCGATTGAAATATATGGGAACAAACCTCAACGATTAGCATTGATACTTAATATGGCGATTACGGAACTGGTACTGCTGATATCGAAGGTGCTTGAAGCAGCCAGAGCTATTCGGAATAAGATACTGCATACAGATGTTACAAATGCCGAAAAAACAGATTTTGCAAGCAATATAGTGGTAGATAACACAGATAATACTTCTGCTATTGAAGAATCTACAAAAGTTGAGAATAAAATAACAACGCAAGAAGAAACAATCAAGGAAGTTAATGTTACAAAACCAGACAAGCCTGTAATGACACCAGAGGCAGCCACATATCCAAAGCTTAAAAAAATAAAAGCAGAGCTTGATAATCAGAATAATCTTATCTTTCAGGCTGAACAGCAACGGGGTAATCTTGAGATTGAATTATCTGATTTGAAGGGATTGGCAAAGCTTACAAGAAAAGCTGAATTACAGAGAAAGATTGATGAAAAGACTGATTATATCAATCGATTGAAGATAGGACTTTCAAATATGGTTCGTAACTACGGATTTGAGAACATGAATGAATTTTATCTAAGCTACAAGGAATCTCAAAATGCATATGCAGAGTATCAGCAGGAAGTTGATGACTGGAAGAAATCCAATGACAATGCAGAAACACCAATGAATAAGACAGAAATGATGTCAGAGAAACTTGCCCGATTGCAGAAAGATGTTGGAAAGTTTAGACAAAACAATAGAAGAACATTTGACAAAGAGATGAGGTAATACTCCGCTTCTTTAGAAATGATGTCCAGCCAATATTACTATAATATCAGATTTAAATGATTGATAAATCCTGACATTTTTGCTATTCTAATTATTATAGAAATATTGCAACGGAGGTAGACAGGCATGGCGGTCAGAGAGATAATCTTAACAGCACAGCACAGCACAGCACAGCACAGCACAGCACAGCACAGCACAGCACTCTGACTGCGCCTTTTTTTCGACTGTTCATATTCATAAAAGGAAACGGATAAAAGCATCAATAAATATGTACATGGATAAGATGTATGTATTTAGTGGTGCTTTTTCTGTCTGATAAGGGGGGATCATTTGATTTGAATTTAAAGCATGGTCATACATGGAAATTAAGAAAACGTATCTATTTTAATACTATATTTACAAAAACAAAGGAGGATTCAGATGAGAAGATTAAAGCATAATTTTAAGAAAGGAATGGCGTTTGTTCTTACCTTTGCCATGATAGCAGGACTGGTTCCTGCTATGTCAGGCGGAGCAAATAAGGTGCAGGCAGCATCCGGTTCGGGAACGGAACCAAGTGTGTCAGCCTATGCCACAAAGACACAGTTGATGGATAATACATTTGCCCCGAATGCAGATGGAACTGCAGAAAATTATGGAATGATTGTATTTGGAAAAAAATCAGATGGAATAACAGCACAGGAATGGTATATCTTAGGAGAGGATAAGGGTGTATCAGGGGATAATACCATCATCTTTGCCACAAGCCCCATAGCAACAGGGCAGAAGTTTAATTCAAGCTATGACAATAAGTCTTTTGCTTCAAGTTTTGGTGTATATGCAAGTAATCCATCAGAAGTATATGCAAACCACTACGGAGCAAGTGACCTTCGAGTGGCATTGCAGGGTATGGCTACGAATACAAACTATTTCACCACAGCCGAGCAGGGCTTGATGAATGCTACCACAGTGAAAACGAAGGACACGAAGAACAGTAATGTGACCTATACCACCACAGACAAGCTGTATGCATTACAGGGAAAGTTTGATGATAAAAAACTGTTGGCAGGAACCAGTGACAGTACAGTACTTGCCGTGTATAGTTACTGGGACGGCTATTCTTGGAGCAACGATTCTGTGTTCTGGCTGCGCTCGCCTTACGCTGATGATGCTAACATTGCGTTGCTCGGTTTTACGGGCGATTTTGTCGGCAACCGCAATGTTGACAACGATTACGCTGTTCGGCCCGCTTCCAATCTGAATCTGTCATCTGTTCTCTTCGCATCTGCTGCGACAGCAGCATCATCTGATCAAGCAAAGTTAGGAACAATCGCATTGGATAAGGCGATGACTTTAAGACTTGATGGAACAGGTAAGAATATTGGTACAGTAACATATAACACCACAACAGGTGATATTAAGGTGGTGAAGGGCAGTACATCACAAACAGTGGCACTTGTAGTGCAGGGCAAGGACGGAACAAATGACTGGTATTACAGTAAACAGATTACAGGAACAGAGACGATAAATGTATCTGCTATTGAGGCAGAATCAAATACACCGGCATCAATCAATTTATCAGCCTGCAAAATCTGGCTGGAAATAACCGAGGATAATGTTTCATATGCAGTAAACGCAGAAAAAGAGATTGAAAAAATCAATACCACCTATGTAACCAAAGAACAGTTGATGAATTCATTTAAACCATACAGTAATGGAACTGCAGTAAATTACGGCAAGCTGGTATTTGGTAAAAAATCAGATGGAACAACAGCACAGGAATGGTACATTTTAGGAAAGGATACAGGTGTATCAGGGGATAATACCATCATCGTTGCCGCAAGCCCGATTGCAAGAGGGCAGAAGTTTAATTCAGACATAAGCAATAAGAATGATGAAAATCTATGGTCAGATTGTGTTTATAGTGAAGCGACTATAACAGAAGTATACGCAAATCACTACGGAGCAAGTGACCTTCGTGTGGCACTGAAGAATATGGTGGATGGTTCGAATACAACCTACTTCACCACAGCCGAACAGAATCTTATGAATGCCACCACAGTGACAACGAAGGATACGAAGAATAGTAGTGTAACCTATACCACCACAGACAAACTGTATGCGTTACAGGGAGATTATGATAATCACCAATACTTGTGGGCAGGAACCGATGACAGTACAGTACTTGCCATGAGTAGTTACTTGAGGAACGGAGAGTGGTTCTGGCTGCGCTCGCCTTACGGTGGTAGTGGTGGCGTTGCGTTGTGCGCGGATCGGGGCTATTATGTCATCCTCGGCCGTGTCGACATCGACTCCGGGAGCACTGTTCAGCCCGCTTCCAATCTGGATCTGTCATCTGTTCTCTTCGCATCTGCTGCGACAGCAGCATCATCTGATACAAAATCGGAAAAGATAACAGACAGTGCGGCGATGACTTTAAGACTGGACGGAACGGGTAAGGATATTGGTACAGTAACATATAACACCACAACAGGTGATATTAAGGTGGTGAAGGGCAGTACATCACAAACAGTGGCACTTGTAGTGCAGGGCAAGGACGGAACAAATGACTGGTATTACAGTAAACAGATTACAGGAACAGAGACGATAAATGCTTCAGATATTAAGTCAGCACTCAGTTTGACATCAGATATAGATTTATCAGCCTGCAAAATCTGGCTGGAAACTACAGACAGTACCAGTAATCTGACTTATGCGGTAAATGCAACTGACATAATAAGTATCACATCAGTAGCAATTACAGATATTGATATTCCGGTGTCTAATACTGCTTTGGATACCGAAGCATCATGTACAACAGAAGGTGTAAAAAGCACCACACCACAGATTACATGGACACCAAGTGATACCACAGCGGGATATAATACGAGATACACGGCAAGCATTACACTTACAGCAGCTACAGGCTACGAATTTGCAGATAATGTGACAGCTACCGTATCAGGCAATACCGCAACGAGTGTTACAAAGAATGCTGCAGATGATACATTGACAGTAACCAAAGAATTTACAACAGACAAGAGAAAGATAGAAAGTGTAGCTGCGCCGACAGTACCGGAAAATAATACATTTACAGCTTACTATGGCTATGATGGATATGATACAACGCCTATAAGCGGAACGAACACGGAGCTTGGAAAGACGGCAACAGTAACATTTGAAGGAACAACGTCACCAACTACAGAAGATATGGCTGTGACATGGACCATTGAGAGTGACGGAGGAGTTTATGACAAAACGCCGGAAGCAGAGAACATCTTTAGGTGGACAATCCCTGAATCTGCATTGACGAATTATAACGCTGCTAACTGTCAGGGCTATGATACAAGTACAGGCAATATCACAGGCACGATTACGGTTAAGAATAAAGCCGCAACCCCTGTCGCCATCGCCGGAACAGACAGCAGTATAACATATACAGGTGAAACCGTTGATGTATCACAGTATTTTAGCATCGACAATAATGCAGGAGCTGCAACATATACACTTGTTACTGGAACGAATGGCGGAACCGGAAAAGGCACGCTTTCGGGTACAACACTTACCGTAACCCAGACAGGAACCTTTAAGATTAAGGTAAGTACTGTAGCAAACGGAATCTTTGCGGCAGGAGAGAAAACAGTTACTCTTACGGTAGATAACGGAACCATCCTGTATACGGCAACGGATTACAGCACAACCTATGACGGACAGCCACACAGCATCAGCGTGAGCGTGACCAATCCTGAAGGAGCAGCCGTAACCTACAGCACCGATGGCATAACCTACGGCAGTGATAATCCTTCTTTTAGCAATGAAGGTACGTATACCGTATACTATCGGATTACGAAGGATAACTATACTACCGTTGAGGGTTCAAAGACAGTAACCATAAATAAAAAGCCTGTTACCATAACAGCACAGGAACAGGATATTGTCTGGGGTAAAGATATTAACCAAAGTCTGTATACCGTATCAGAGGATGGACTCATTACAGGTGACAGCATTAAAGAAATAACCCTTACACCAAGCACAACAGATCGTACAGAGAATGGAACGATCTCCGTAAGTGGTGTGAAGATTGAAAATGCTGCAGGTGTGGATGTGACAGCCAACTATGATATCACAATGGCTAATGGTAATTTGAAGATTACCCACAATACAGCCCTTGCTCCTGAGCGGATTGAAGCATCAAAGACAAAGACCACGTATACAGCAGGCGATACCCTGAATGTGGATGACCTTGCAGTCACTGTGTACTATGCAGACGGATACAGTGAACCTGTGCAGGATTATACAACCAATGTATTCGCAATAGATATGTCAGCGGATGGAGATAAGATACTGACAGTATCATATACTAAGAATGGCGTAACAAAGACAAAGGATATTACAATAAAGGTAAATGCAGCTCTGGCATCTTATAAAATTATATCTGGTGCAGACAGTGAGTGGAAGCAGAATACAGACAGAACCATCACTATCGGAGGAAATGGAGAATTTTCTAAATTTGAAAGCGTAAAAGTTGATGGAAGCATAATTGATGCAAAGAACTACATCGCAAAAGAAGGTTCAACGATTATTATCTTAAAGGCAGATTACCTGAAAACACTTTCTGTCGGAACACATTCATTTGAAATCGTATGGGCAGATGGCTCAGCAGTTACAAGCTTTAAGGTAAGCAAGAATACATCAGATAATGAAGGTAGTAAAGACAACAACGGTAATAAGGACAACAGCAATGATAATCCAAATAGTAATCCGGCAGCTGTACCTGATGACAAGAAAACTAATGACAGTAACAGTGGAAATAATACAGACGACAGCCAGCAGATAACAGCACCTCAGACTGGCGATAACAGCCATCTAATGCTCTGGGTGACATTATTGGCTGCTTCACTTGCAGGTCTGCTTGCATTGTTAAGTGTACGCATGAAAAAAGATGATGAATAATATGCAGCGTTAAGACTTACGGCATATATATTCAGTAAAGGGGATAGTTAGCACGAAAGAAATGCTGGCTATCCCCTCTGTATATATGGTGGTATATGCAGAGTGTTATTCTTATGCGTCTTCTGCATCTACCCACATCTGCATAGTTCCATCAAGATATAGCTTAACATACTCTAGTGGCTCATCAATCGCAAGAGCATTTAACGAACATTGTGAGCAGGGAGTAGTTTTTAGTCCATCCTCTGCCTTATTACAGTCAATGCGTAACATATATCCGGCAGATGTGTAGATATCAATGCTGTTGTGATACATATTGTATTCTGCGTAAATGGTATTCATGTTGTGTCTCCTTAAAATCAAAAAATATTGAAGCATTTCAATCAGTTCACCATGTCAGTTTTATTTTGTGTTATACTGTTTTATAAGATTTTCTTTCCCTTACTTTTTCCCTTATCAGAGTTCGTAAAAACCTGTGGGAAGATATAACACAAGGGAAAGTCTAAGGGAAAGTTCACCTACCACAAACTTAGTGTTTTCAATGGCTCGTGAGAAATTTAGTAACAAAATATAACAGTTATTAAATTCCTTAGAATAGGTGAAATCTCAATCGGAATTTGTAGAATTAGTAAATCTCGATTTTGGGAAATACAAGAATGTGTCTCATTATGGTTTTAATGCGGTTTGTAAGGAGAAACAATATGATTGGGTTTGTTATATGGTCACTTTTGGGAGTGTTTATAATTGGATTAGGAATAAAAGATATGTTTTCTAAGAATCCCGTTGGATTCTGGGCTAATACCGAAACAATAAAAGTAAAAGATGTTAAAGGTTACAATCGTGCGAGCGGACTATTGTTTATAATCTATGGAATCATTTTTGTTATATTAGGAATTCCGCTGTTAGATGGTCAAAATACACCATACGTTCTGTTGTCGGTTATTGGTGTGATGGTGGAAACAATTGTAATTATGGCTGCTTATAGTTTAGTTATCGTTAAAAAGTATGAAGAGAAGTAAATAACTTTGAAGTTGCAAGGAGGAAATTATGAAATTTATGCAAACAGAGAAAAAACAGCTATTGATCTATGTGATTATAGCATACGGAATCACATATGTAATGGGACTTCTGATGTGGTATAGCTATGGAAAAGGTCTTGATCTCAGCGCTTTTCCAAATGCGCAGATGCTGTATCCAGCAGCAGGTGTGATGATGGCTTATTTAATTACCAAAAAAGGAGATAAAAATCTTCCAACGGCTTTTTACATATTCTTTGTAGCTCTCACGGCGGTGCTGGTTGTCTGCACGGCGGCTTCTGTTCTGGCTCCCCAAAATAGAGATCTGATGAGCATGCCATATTCTCAGTGGGCACCGATCATGGAGTACGTTATAATAGGTGGCAGCGTTATTTTCTGGATTCTTCTTCTGCAATCCGGTAAAGAAAAGCGCAGATCCTATGGACTGAACAGCGAACATTGGAATATATCTATTCGTATGATCCTGTTGTTTATTGGATTATATCTTCTCAGATTTGTGATTGCCTGTGCTCTGAGCGGCCAGCTTTCTGAATTTGGCAAAATAATGGCAAATCCTACTACCTGGATCATATTTTTTACTGTTTTGGTAAACTTTTTCCTGTCAGTAGTGGCATTCTTTGGAGAAGAATACGGATGGAGATATTTTCTTCAGCCTCTTCTTCAGAAAAAATTTGGACTAAAAGGCGGCGTAATCCTTTTGGGCTGTGTGTGGGCTGTATGGCATCTGCCAATAGACTTCTTCTATTACACTACGCCGGATATGGGGCTGGCGGCTCTGGCAAGCCAGTTTGTTACCTGTATTTCACTGGGGATTTTTATGGCATATACTTATATGAAAACCCAGAATATCTGGGTCCCGATAATTATTCATTTTCTGAATAATAATATGGTGGTAGTTTTTTCAGGAACGTACTCTGCGGATGTACTTCAGAATCAGCAAATCCACTGGGGAGATATTCCTGTTGCACTGGTAATGAATCTGCTGATCTTTGGATGGGTGATCTTTCTGAAGCCATTTAAGGAGAAAAAAGCATAATATTGAATTCATTCAAATTATTTACCACAACCACAGAAATTTTTGAATATAAGCACAAAACCGCTGAAATTAATATTGAAGAAACGCACATAATATAAAACATATAAATTGAAGGAATGTATATTTTGTGATATGTTAGAACCGTTTTATCTCTTACCGTTTTTGATAAAATGAGTATGATAAATTGGATTTGTGGAGGTACACGATGATAATAAAAATTGTTACAATTTCACTGATGACAGTGTTCTACATCTGCTATTTTGCAAAGCTGATTAGTCAGAAAAAGCAAGGCATAAAGACAGATCAATTAGGAAAAGGAAAAGAGGGATTTGTCAAATTTATAGAAGTGACTCTTAAAATAATCACATATTTGCTTCCTGTAATACAGATTATCAGTATTGTGTTTTATTCGGGAACAGCACATATTGTGTTGCAATTTACAGGAGTTGTAATAACAATGTTAGGTGTACTTGCTTTTATTGTTTCTGTTACACAAATGAAGGAGAATTGGAGAGCAGGTGTGCAAAAAGAAGAAAAGACCAGTTTGGTAACAACGGGCATCTATTCTATTAGCAGAAATCCTGCATTTTTGGGTTTTGATTTAATGTATATAGGAATATTGTTTTCGTTCTTTAATTGGTTCCTTTGCTATGCCACAGGTTTTGCAGTGTTATTTTTTCATTTGCAAATAGTCAATGTAGAGGAAGATTTTTTGATAGAAGCATTCGGAAATGAGTACCTGCAATACAAATTAAAAGTATGCCGATATTTAGGAAGAAAAAGGCAAGACGAGAAATGAAACGATAGTACAACTGTAAATAAAAAGTCTGATAGACCGTAAAATTCCAGTTTGACAGACGGATGATTTACAGAAAAAATATCAGAATAGATAAACGGCAGGTGGTCATGTATGTAACAAGTATCAAAGACTACCTGCTTTTGGACGAAGTACAATTTATGTCACGATTTGAGGAAGTGTTGAATAGCCTGCTTCGAATCAGTAATATTGATGTATATGTGACTGGAAGTAACTCTAAGTTTTTATCCAGCGATATTGTAACTGAATTTAGAGGCAGGGGAGATGAGATAAGAATATATCCGTTGTCCTTCGCAGAGTTCTATGCGGCTTTCGATGGAGATTATGATGATGCTTGGGAGGAATATATGATATATGGTGGTTTACCACAGGTGCTACAGTTTTCTGTGGAACGCCAAAAGGCTGAGTATCTAAAAAACATTTTCACAAATGTTTATATTAAGGATGTTGTAGAACGAAACAAGCTGCGAAATGTTGATGAGATTGATACTTTAGTAGATAGCCTTGCTTCTGCGATAGGAGATCCTACTAACCCAACTAAAATATCAAATACGTTTAAAAGTGAACAAGGCATCAATTACAGCAATAAGACCATATCCAACCATATAGATTATCTTGTGGAGGCATTTTTGATTTCTAAAGCTGACAGATATGATATTAAAGGTAGAAAATATGTGGGAGCAAATCTGAAATATTATTTTTCAGATGTGGGACTTAGAAATGCAAGATTGAATTTTAGACAGCAGGAACCTACTCATATCATGGAAAATATTGTTTACAATGAGCTGCTTATCAGAGGTTATAATGTTGATATTGGTATTGTAGAGGTGTATGCGAAAAATGATGAAGGTAAAACAACTCGAAAGCAGTTTGAAGTTGATTTTGTGGTCAATCAGGGTAGTCAGAGATATTATATTCAGGTGGCTTATGATATGACCTCTGAGGAAAAGCAGAAGCAGGAATTTAATTCATTTAGAAATATCCCTGATTCATTTAAAAAGATCGTGGTAGTAAACGGAACAAAAAAGCCTTGGAGAAATGAGGAAGGCTTTGTAATCATGGGAATGAAGTATTTTCTGCTTAATGCGGATAGTTTGGAGTTTTAGAAATATTGCTGGGATATTGCCAACGAAGTAATGAAAAATAGTGAAAAAATAGTGTAATTTTAGTGGAAAAACAATTCGCAAAACGATATAATATATGGATGAAATGGAGGTGGAACATGTGATTAAAGTTACTCTGACAAATGAAATTTTAAAAAGAATATCGGAAATAGACGAAAAACGCTTTTCACTTAGTTCGATAGAAATGCCACCTGTTACAAAAAACAGGCTAAGAAAAAACTCCAAGAAAAAAAGCTCCTATGCTTCTAATAAGATTGAAGGAAATCCATTGACTGAAAAACAGGCAAATGAAGCTATTGATAGTGATCCGCACAAACATTTTTTAAAGCCGGAACAGGAAGTGCGAAATTACTTTTTGGCCTTAAATGTTTTAGAAGAAAAGCTGAAAAAGAAGGAACGTTTTTCAAAAGAAATGATTTTAGAAGTGCAGGCAATGGTTGAAAAAGGTGCTTCAAAAGAAAAGATAGGCCTAAGAGGTCCTATGCCACCAGGGATGCTATTTGCAGTATATGATTCCGAGACAGGCGCAGCGGAATATATTCCGCCAGAGTACATTGATATTCCGGATTTACTGGAAGAGCTTGTTGAATATGTAAATACTACAGATGACCATCCGCTGATTATCGCTGCTATAGTTCATTATCAATTGGTTACCATTCATCCTTTTGAAGATGGAAATGGAAGAACCGCCAGATTAATGTCAGGATATATCCTTGATTATTATGGATATGGTTTTAATGGAATAGGTTCTTTGGAAGAATATTTTGCCTATGACCCAGATGAGTATTATGCATCACTGCAAATGGGATTACCGGCATTGTATTATTCCGGACGAGAAAATCCTCCTCATCCGGAAATTTGGATCAATTATTTTTTAAGAATGATGGTATTGTATTCTAAAAAAGTATACGAATTATCAAAAGAATCCGAGAACGATGAGTTAGATGGAAGCCTGTCCTATTTAAATGCAAAAGAAAAGGAATTCTTAGCCTTTCTGTTAAAAAAGCGATTATATGAGTTTACACCAATTGAAGTAAGCAAAATGCTTGGTGTAACTAACAAAACGATTATTAATAGATGTGCAAAGCTGGTAAATAATGGTTTGTTAATTCCAATCATTGTCAAGACACGGATCCGATCCTATCGGTTAAGTGATTTTTCTAAGACAAAAGAGAAAAAGATTTTGAAAAAAATATCATAATAGATGCATGAGATGTACAAAGACATATGATAAAGAAAATAAGAAACCGGTAGTCCATCAGTATCTTTCCCGTGTAAAGGATTGGCTTTGTTTGAATGATGCCCACATCGTGGGTGAACTCTTTTTCCTTTTTCATAATAGTATCATTATGGTATAATAGAGACATCAAAATCGGCATTTGCATTTGTGGGATGCTTTGGGTTTTACGCTGGAAAACCCGATATGGAAATTGTAAGGAAAAAGCCTGAAGGTTTTAAGATTATGGTTCCTCAAAATAAAGAGCCTCTTGTTATATAAATTTTCAAGTGATATACTGAACACATGAAAAAGAACCGTGCGATATTACAGTCTTGCATTGCGCACGGTTTTTTAGAAATACGTGGTTAGACGAAGCTAACACACGTGTGATTTACAGAACGATCTAAAAGAGGATTAATTTTTATGAGAATATTGATTTATGGTGCAGGCGTGATTGGCTCCTTGTATGCGGCTTTATTAGCAGATGCAGGTTACGATACAAGTATTTATGCCAGAGGTAAAAGACTTGAGATCCTAAAAAATGATGGATTACTTTATAAGAAAAATCAGGACTTAATAAAGGCAAAAATTAAGATTCTCGAAGAAGTGCCAGATGATGATATTTATGATTTTATTTTACTGACTGTTCGGGAAAATCAGCTGTATGAAGCACTTACAGAATTGAAAAATAATAAAAGCAATACCCTTGTTACAATGGTAAATTCACTGGACAGTTATAAAAAATGGGAAGACATTGTTGGAACAGGAAGAATATTACCGGCTTTTCCGGGAGCCGGCGGAAGTATAAATGATGATGGCATCCTTGATGCGTCCCTTACTCCGAGGATTATCCAACCAACAACATTTGCAGAAATATCAGGAAATAAATCTGAAAGAACAAAGCATTTTTCAAAGATATTAAAGCATGCTCGTATCCCATATCAGGAAGTAAAGAATATGCATATGTGGCAGCTGTGTCATCTTGCCATGGTGGTGCCGATTGCAGATGCATATTATGAAGCTGATTGTTCGGAGAGAGCAGGAAGAGACTGGAAGATCATGAAGAAAACAGCAAAAAGATTGAAAAGAAATTTTAACTTTTTGCGGAAACAGTCAGGTAGGTTGTCGCCTGGCAAAATGAAAATTTTTTGTTTTCTACCATTGTCAATTCTTGCGATTATGCTTGTTATTACATTCGAAAGTAGCTTTGGAGATAAATTTATGTATCAACATGCTATGAAAGCACCAGATGAGATGAGAGAACTACATAAACAATTTTATGCATATCTTAAAAGAATGAAGGCATGTGGATGTAATGTCAAAAATGCAGTGTGATTGGAGGAAAAAGCATGAAAAAAGAAGAATACAAAAAGTTGTCGATTGATGAATTTACAAAAGCAGCAGGAAGATATGAAAGTAACCATGCTGGCATATATGAAATGTGCAAGAAGGATTATCCGGATATTCTGGCGGAGCTGGAGAAAGAGCCGTTTAGAGAATTGCTGGATGCAGGATGTGGTCCGGCTCCAATGATTTCTTTATTATCAGAAAAATATCCAGACAGACATTATACCGGACTGGATCTGACTCCTGCAATGATCGAACAGGCAAAAAAGAAAGATATTCCAAATGCAACATTTGTGGTAGGAGACTGTGAGAATTTTCCTTTTGAAAATGATTCATTTGATGCAATTATTTGTTCTATGAGTTTCCATCATTATCCGGATCCACAGGCATTTTTTGACAGTGTAAAAAGATGCCTTCGCCCAAATGGAAGATTGATCCTGCGGGATGTGACCAGTGACAATAAAGTGTTGGTATGGCTGATGAATACACTGGAAATGCCTCTGGCAAATATATGTGGACACGGAGATGTCCGGGTTCCAACAAGAGATGTGGTTATGAAATGTTGCAGAAGAGCAGGATTAAAAGTAGAAAAATTTGAAATCCGTAAAGGCATGAGGATGCATTGTGTTGTAAGAAAACAATAGTGGAAGGCGACAGATAATGAAAGAAAAAGTGAATCCTAGATTGAAAAATTAAACCTGTACTTTGACAACTGAAAATGGCTAAAAAAG
>OJON01001286.1_pt1 | contig 13898 bp, 9 predicted proteins | sample 1598031 | NCBI WGS metagenome assembly OJON01 (sample SAMN01915216, study PRJEB22387) | human gut metagenome | isolation source: stool | host: Homo sapiens | place: USA | reverse complement strand
GCAGTAGCATCGTTTCGCTGCCCAAGGACAAGGTGGCCGTCATCAGCGGCCTGAAGGAGTATATCGTCGTGGATACCGACGACGTGCTGATGATCTGCCCCCGCTCCGAGGAGCAGAACATCAAGAAATTCATCGACGAAGTCAAATTCCACAACGGAGACAAACACATCTGACGCATCCGGGCCGGCAGCCCGCATATACGGCATCCATATGTCCGAACTGTACGATATTTTCCGGCGGCACCCCCGCATCTCGACCGACACGCGCCGCATCGAGCCGGGGTCCGTCTTCTTCGCCCTGCACGGGGCGACCTTCGACGGCAACCGCTTCGCCGCCGACGCACTCTCCAAAGGCGCCGCATACGCCGTCGTGGACGATCCTGCGGCCGTCATCGGCGACCGCACGGTACTTGTCGGCGATACGCTCGAAGCCCTTCAGGAGCTGGCGCGCGAACACCGCCGCGAACTGGCGATTCCGATTCTGGCCATTTCGGGCAGCAACGGCAAGACCACGACCAAGGAGCTGGTGAGCCGCGTGCTGGCCGAACGCTTCGAAGTCTACGCCACGCACGGCAACCTCAACAACCACATCGGCGTGCCGCTGACGCTGCTCGCCATGACCCGCGACACGGAGTTCGGCGTGGTGGAGATGGGCGCGAGCGCCTGCGGCGAACTGGCTCTGCTGGCATCGGTCGCCGAGCCGAACTACGGCATCCTGACCAACATCGGCCTGGCGCACCTCGAAGGCTTCGGCGGACCGGAGGGGGTTCGCCGCGGCAAGGGCGAACTGTTCGACTTCCTCGCGGCGAACGGAGGCCACGCCTTCGTCCCGGCCGACGACGAAATCCTGACGGGCATGGCCGCCGAACGCGATTCGCTGGCCGTCGAATATTACTCCGCATCGCTGGCCGACGGCATCGAAAACCATCTGGAAGGCAGCTACAACCGGTTCAACATCGCGGCCGCCGTCGCCGTGGGACGCTATTTCGACGTTCCCGACGAACGCATCCGCCACGCCATCGCCGGCTATGTTCCTGACAACAACCGCTCGCAGCGCATCGGAACGTCCCGCAACACGCTCGTCGCCGACTGCTACAACGCCAACCCGTCGAGCATGCGGGCTTCGGTCGGGAATTTTCTCGCCGAGCCGCTCGAAGAGCGTCAGCGCCGGGTGCTGATTCTGGGCGACATGCTCGAACTGGGCGACTGGTCCGAACGCGAACACGCCGCAATCATCGAGATGGCCGCACAGGACCCCGAAGCGGAACTGCTGCTCGTAGGTCCGGAATTCGCCAAGGCCTACGACGGACTCGCGGAAAAGCCGGCCAACGTCACGCTCTGCCCCACGCGCGACGACCTGCTTTCGCTGCTGAAAGTCTCCCCCGTGGAGCACTCCCTCGTGCTGGTCAAAGGTTCGCACGGCATGGGGCTGGAGCAGGCGCTGGAGGCGCTCTGACCGTCCCCGGAAACTGTCCCCGAGAACCGCCCCGGAAACTGCACCCGAAAACTGTCCCCGGAAACCGCCCCGGAGACTGTACCCGGAGACTGCACCCGGAACCGCACCCGAAAACAACCGAAACAAACCGACCCAAAATAAACGGACCATGAAAAAACTACTCGCAACTCTCCCCCTGCTGGCGCTGCTCTCCTGCACCGGCATCCCCCCGCAGCATGCTCTCTCGCATTTCGACTGGACGGAACCCGCCGATCCGCAGGGAGAGAAACCCGAAACCTGGAACGGAGTCGAAAAACCGATCGTCTCGTTCGGCTCGACGGATGTCCGCTATCCCCGCGCAACACCCTGCGCAGCAGCCGTGACGGATCAAACGACCCTCACGGGCTGGCGCGGCGAGAAGGTCTCGGCCCAGGCTGTCATCTCCGCTCCCGCGGCTGTCGGCGGCCTGACCTGCACCGTGGGCGACTTCGTCGCGGACAACGGCGCGAAGCTCCCCGGCATCGCCCGCGCACGCTTCGTCAAATACGTCGTCAGCGACCGCTTTCTGACCGACCAACCCTGCGGCGCACGGCCGGAGAACAACCCGGCGCACCTCGAAGCGGACCTGCTCGACGAGGCGGCTTCATGCGACGTGCCCGCCCGGTCGACCCGTCCCGTCTGGATCACGGTAGACATCCCGCGCGACGCCGCCCCCGGCCGCTACACGGCTCCGGTTGCGGTAAAGGGCGAAGGCGTCGCCGAAACGCTGACGCTGCACCTGAACGTCACGGAACGCACCCTGCCCGCGCCCTCGGAGTGGACCTACCACCTCGACTTGTGGCAGCATCCGGCGGCCGTGGCCCGCGCCGAAGGGGTAGAGGTCTGGAGCGACGAGCATTTCGAACGGATGCGGCCGACGATGCGGCAGCTCGCAGACGCCGGGCAGAAAGTCATCACGGCAACGCTCAACAAGGACCCCTGGAACAACCAGTGCTACGACGCCTACGCCGATATGATCGTCTGGACGCGCCTGGCCGACGGCACGTGGGAGTATGACTTCACGGTCTTCGACCGCTGGGTGCGGTTCATGCTCGACCTGGGCGTCGGCAAGTACGTCAACTGCTATTCGATGCTGCCGTGGAACAACATGCTCCACTACAAGGATGCCGCGACGGGCGAATTCGTCGACGTCAAGGCCGATCCGGGCACGCCGGCCTTCCGCGAAATGTGGGGCCCGTTCCTGCCCGCCTTCGTCGGTCACCTCCGCGAAAAAGGATGGCTCGGCATCACCAACATCGCTATGGACGAGCGTTCGCCCGAGGTGATGGCCGCCGCGACCGCCCTGCTGAAGGAGGTCGCGCCCGAACTGGGCATCGCATTGGCCGACAACCACAAGATCTTCAAACAGTATCCCTACATCAAGGACATGTGCGCCAGCATCTTCGGCCCGATCGAACAGACGGACATCGTCCAGCGCCGCAGCAAGGGGCTGACGACCACCTTCTACGTCTGCTGTTCGTCGGGATTCCCGAACACCTACACCTCGTCGGCGCCGGCCGAGGCGACCTATTTGAGCTGGTACGCCGCCGCCGAGGATTACGACGGATTCCTGCGCTGGGCCTACAACTCGTGGGTCGAGGACCCGATCCGCGACTCGCGGTTCCGGAAATGGGCCGCCGGCGACACCTACCTCGTCTATCCCGAAGGCCGCTCGTCGATCCGTTTCGAACGCCTCGTCGAAGGCATCCAGGACTGGGAGAAAATCCGGTTGCTGAAAACGGAATTCAGCGGCGACGATGCGAAACTGCAAACCCTCCACGACCTGCTGGAGCCGTTCCGTTCGTCGGTCGCCTTCGACGGTTGGGAGCAGACCCTGCGCAATGCCCGCGCGACGCTGAATACGCTCTGATCCGCCGGACGGTCCGCAATACGGCATAAAAAGAGGTCCCGACAACCCGATTTTCAGACAGGTTGCCGGGACTTTTCGTGCATTCTTGCGAAAAAATCGTTATTTTTGTCCGATTTAACTCATAAACCCCAAACGATGACTCTCAACGAATATCAGCAGCACGCCCTCGAAACGGCGATCTACCCCGACGACCGCCGCATCATCTACCCCACGCTCGGACTTACGGGCGAAGCGGGCGAAGTGGCCGACAAGGTCAAAAAAGTGATCCGCGACGCCCACGAGGAGTTCACCCCCGAGAAGAAACTCGAAATCGTCAAGGAGATCGGCGACGTCATGTGGTACTGCGCCACCCTCGCCCGCGACCTGGGCTACGAACTGGACGACGTGGCGCAGATGAACGTAGACAAACTCCGCTCGCGCATGCAGCGCAACCACCTGACGGGCAGCGGCGACAACCGCTAATCGTTCGGCAAAACCGAACGATTGCAATTCAGAATTCAGAATTCAAAATTCATAATCATACATGGAACCCGAAAAAATCCAAACTTCGCTGCCCGAAAACGCCTACCGCGAACTCAAGCCGGGCGAAGAGTACACGCCCGTGATGCCCGCCTCGTCGAATCCGAAGGAGGTGACGCCCTACTCGGTCACGATGGGCGTCGTCATGGCCGTCGTCTTCTCGGCCGCCGCGGCCTTTCTCGGCCTCAAGGTCGGGCAGGTCTTCGAAGCGGCCATCCCGATCGCCATCATCGCCGTGGGCATGGGCTCGGTGCTGGGCAAAAAGAACATGCTGGGGCAGAACGTCATCATCCAGTCGATCGGCGCCTCATCGGGCGTGATCGTCGCCGGAGCCATCTTCACCCTCCCGGCGCTCTACATCCTGGGCCTCGACGCCGCTTTCTGGCAGGTGTTCCTCTCGTCGCTGTTCGGCGGCCTGCTGGGCATCGTTCTGCTGATCCCCTTCCGCAAATACTTCGTCAAGGAGATGCACGGCAAATATCCCTTCCCCGAGGCCACGGCGACCACCGAGGTCCTCGTTTCGGGCGAGAAGGGCGGCTCGCAGGCCAAACTGCTGGCCGTCGCGGGACTCGTGGGCGGATTGTACGACTTCGTCGTCGGTACGTTCGGACTGTGGACCGAGTCGGTCTCGACGCGCATCTGCGAATGGGGCGCAGTCGCCGCCGACAAGTTCAAGGTGGTCTTCGGGCTGAACACCTCGGCCGCCGTGCTGGGTCTGGGGTATATCATCGGCCTGAAATACGCCATGATCATCACCGCCGGCTCGTGCCTCGTCTGGTTCGTGATCGTCCCGGTGGTCGGCTCGCTGGCCGAAGCGGTCGATCCCGCCGCGATGCTCTCGCTGCTGGGCGTCACGCGCGCCGACATCGTCGCCGACCCGCAGTCGATCTTCACCGCCGAAAACCTCTTCGCCTTCATCGGCAAGCCGATCGGCATCGGCGGCATCGCCATGGCGGGCATCATCGGCATCATCCGCCAGTCGAAGATCATCCGCCAGGCCGTAGGCCTCGCGGTCTCGGAGTTCGGAGGCGGCAAAAGCGCCGCCGCGGCCCCCGAGCGCACGCAGCGCGACATCTCGATGAAGCGCATCCTCACCATCCTGATCGCCACGCTCATTTCGGTCTTCGTCTTCTTCCACTTCGGGCTGCTCGACGGCTGGGTGCAGTCCGTCACGGCCATTCTGATCGTCTTCATCATCGCGTTCCTCTTCACGACCGTCGCGGCCAACGCCATCGCCATCGTGGGAACGAACCCCGTCTCGGGCATGACGCTGATGACGCTGATCCTCTCGTCGCTGGTGCTGGTGAGCGTGGGGCTGAGCGGCACGACGGGCATGACCGCCGCGCTGGTGATCGGCGGCGTGGTCTGCACGGCCCTGTCGATGGCCGGCGGCTTCATCACCGACCTCAAGATCGGCTACTGGCTCGGCACGACGCCCCGAAAGCAGGAGGCCTGGAAATTCCTCGGCACGTTCGTTGCTGCGGCAACCGTGGCCGGGGTGATGATCATCCTCAACAAATCCTACGGATTCGTGGGCGAAGGGGCGCTGGTGGCTCCGCAGGCCAACGCCATGGCGGCGGTGATCCAGCCCCTGATGACCGGCGGCCAGACCCCGTGGATGCTCTATTTCTGCGGCGCGGCGCTGGCCCTTGTGCTCACGTCGATCGGCGTCCCGGCCCTCGCCTTCGCGCTGGGCATGTTCATCCCCATGGAGCTGAACGCCCCGCTGGTGGTGGGCGGACTGGTGGCCTGGTTCGTCTCCGGCCGCTCGAAAGACGAGGGTCTGAACAAAGCCCGCTTCGACCGCGGCACGCTGATCGCCTCGGGCTTCATCGCCGGCGGCGCGCTGATGGGCGTGGTGAGCGCCGTGCTGAAATTCGTCGGCGTAGACTGGTTCCTCTCCGGCTGGGCCTCGTCGAACGCCGCCGAATGGACGGGCCTTGCGATGTACCTCGTTTTGATCGGCTACTTCGCCTGGCACACCCTGCGGGCCAAAAAGGAAGAATAACATTTAATCTGCAACGACAATGGACTTGAAAGAACGTTTTCTGAAATACGTCTCCTACGACACCCAGTCGTCGGAGGAGAGCACGACATTCCCCTCGACCGAAAAACAGAAGGTCCTCCTGGCGGCCCTGCGCGACGAGATGGAGGCCCTGGGCATGATCGAGGTCACGATGGACCAGTACGGCTACGTGATGGGCACCGTCCCCGCCTCGAAAGGGTGCGAGAACGCCCCCGTCATCGGCTTCATCGCCCACGTCGACACCTCGCCCGACATGAGCGGCAAGGAGGTGAAACCCCGCGTGATCGACGAGTACGACGGCGGCGACATCGCCCTGAACGGCCAGCTGACGATGCGGGTTGCGGACTTCCCCGAGCTGGCCTTCTTCAAGGGCCACACCCTGATCCACACCGACGGCACGACGCTGCTGGGCGCCGACGACAAGGCCGGCGTGGCGGAGATTATGACCGCCGCGGAATACCTCATGGCGCACCCCGAGGTGAAACACGGCAAGATCCGCATCGGCTTCACCCCCGACGAGGAGGTGGGCCGCGGCGTGGATTTCTTCGACGTGAAGGCCTTCGGCGCCGATTTCGCCTACACGGTCGACGGCGGCATGGAGGGCGAACTGGAGTATGAAAACTTCAACGCCGCGAGCGCGAAGGTCGAGATTCAGGGCCGCAACGTCCATCCGGGCTACGCCAAGAACAAAATGATCAATGCCATCGACGTGGCGTGCGAACTTCAGGGGTTGCTGCCCGCCTCGCAGCGTCCGCAGTTCACCGAGGGTTACGAGGGATTCTACCACTGCGTAGGGCTGAACGGCACGGTCGAGAACGCTTCGGTCAGTTACATCATCCGCGACCACGACGCCGAGAAGTTCGAGCAGAAAAAGGTCTTCATGTGGGCCGCAGTCGACCTGCTGAAAAAGAAATACGGCGACCAGGTCGTGACCCTCACGCTCAAGGATCAGTACTACAACATGCGCAAGATGGTCGAGCCGCACCCGCAGGTGATCGACAAGGCTCTGAAAGCGATGGAGATGGCCGGCGTGAAACCCCTCGTACGGCCCATTCGCGGCGGCACGGACGGCGCGCGCCTCTCGTTCATGGGCCTGCCGTGCCCCAACCTCTTCACCGGAGGCATGAATTTCCACGGCAAGTTCGAATACTGTTCGCTCACGACGATGCGCAAGGCCCAGCAGGTGATCCTGAATCTGGCGGTTCTTTGGTCTGAATAGCCCGAAGAACAATTAAAAATCACGAAGTCTATGGACAATTTCGGTTTTCTCAAGGTGGCGGCGGCCGTTCCGCACGTGCGGGTCGCCGACTGCGACTACAACACCGAACGGATGGCGGCGATGGCCGAGGAGGCCGCCCGGCGGGGCGTCGAGATCGTGGCGTTCCCCGAACTGGGCGTCACGGCCTACACCTGCGGCGACCTCCTGTTGCAGCAGACGCTGCTCGACGCGGCCGACGAGGCGTTGGAACGCCTGGTGCGCGCCACGCGCAAACTCCCCCTCACGCTGATCGCAGGCGCTCCCCTGCGCCACGGGTCGACGCTCTACAACTGCGCCGTGGTCTTCACGCAAGGCAAAGTGCTGGGCGTGGTTCCCAAAACCTATATCCCCGACTACGGGGAGTTCTACGAAAACCGCTGGTTCGCGTCGGGCGCCGGGATTTCCGACGAGCATATCGCCGTCGCGGGGCAGCAGGCCGACTTCGGCGCCGACCTCACGTTCGAAGTCAACGGCGCGGAGTTCGGCATCGAGATCTGCGAGGACCTCTGGACCGCCGCACCGCCCTCGTCGCAGCTGGCGCTCAACGGCGCGAAGGTGATCTTCAACCTCTCGGCATCGCCCGAATCGGTCGGCAAACACGCCTACCTGCGGCAGTTGGTGGCCCAGCAGTCGGGACGCGCGATTGCGGCCTATGTCTACTGCTCGGCGGGCTTCGGCGAATCGACCACCGACCTCGTGTTCGCCGGCAACGCCGTCATCGCCGAAAACGGCTGCATTCTGCGCGAAGCCGCGCGCTTCTCGCCCGACGAACAGCTGATCGTCGCCGACGTGGACATCGAGCGGCTGGAGTTCGAACGCCGCCGCAACACCTCGTTCCGCGCGAACGAAGGGGCCACGGAGAACACCGTGATCGAAATGGAAATCCCCGAGGGGCTTCGCGGCGTGGCGCTCGACCGCGACATCGACCCGATGCCGTTCGTACCCAAGGACGAAGCCGACCGCAGCGAACGCTGCGAGGAGATTTTCCGGATACAGTCGCACGGACTTGCGCAGCGGATGGTTCACACCCGCTCCGAAAAGGCCGTCGTCGGGATTTCGGGCGGCCTGGACTCGACGCTCGCACTGCTCGTGACGGCCCGGACCTTCGATTTCCTGCACCTCGACCGCGCGGGCATCATCGGCATCACGATGCCCGGATTCGGGACCACCGACCGCACCTACAACAATGCGCTGGAGCTGATGCGCGGACTGGGCGTGACGATCCGCGAAATCCCGATCCGCGACGCCTGCACACAGCATTTTCAGGATATAGGCCTCGACCCCGGCAGCCGGGGCGCGGCCTACGAAAACGCCCAGGCGCGCGAACGCACGCAAATCCTGATGGACGTGGCCAACATGGAGGGCGGACTGGTCATCGGCACGGGCGACCTGTCGGAACTGGCGCTGGGCTGGGCGACCTACAACGGCGACCAGATGTCGATGTACGGCGTCAACGCCTCGGTTCCCAAGACGCTGGTGCGCCACCTCGTGAAGTGGGCCGCCGCGACGGAACAGGACGCCGCGACGCGCGCCACGCTGCTCGACATCATCGACACGCCCGTCAGCCCCGAACTGCTCCCGGCCGACGCCGAGGGCCGGATCGCCCAGAAGACCGAGGACCTCGTGGGGCCTTACGAACTCCATGACTTCTTCCTCTACAACTTCCTCCGCGCGGGTTACGGTCCTGCGAAAATCCTGCTGCTGGCCGAACAGGCCTTCGACGGGAGTTACGACCGCGCCACGATTCTTCGGTGGCTCACGGTCTTCGTCCGCCGTTTCTTCACCCAGCAATTCAAACGTTCGGCCATGCCCGACGGCCCGAAAGTCGGCTCGGTGACGCTCTCGCCCCGCGGCGACTGGCGCATGCCCTCCGACGCCTCGGCAGCGGCATGGCTGCGCGAACTCGACATGTTATAACATAGACCCAATGAAGAAACTCCTGTTATTCACAGCATCCCTGCTCCTGCTCGGCGGCACGACCTCCTCGGCGCAGGACTGGAAAGAGGCCTTGAAAAAAGCCGCCACGGCGGCCGCCGACAAAGCCACCGACGGCAAGCTGACCCAATATGCTCTTGCCGGAACGTGGAACTACACGGGTCCGGGCGTCAAGTTCGAAGGAGGCGACATCGCTTCGGAGGTCGGGGGCGCGGCGCTCGAAACCGCCGTCGTCAAACAGCTCGAAAAGGCCTATGCCAAGGCGGGCATCCGCCCCGGCGCCGGAATGTTCACCTTCGGCAAGGACGACGACGCCTTCACCGCCACGCTCGGCTCCCACACCCTCTCGGGAACCTACGAATACGACGCCCCGACACACGTCGTGACGCTCCATTTCGCCAAGGGCAGGCTCAACCTGGGTTCGGTTCCCGGCCACGCCTACATCAGCGGGCAGGAACTGGTGCTGGTCTTCCCGGTCACCAGACTCGTCGAGGTCGTCACGGCGCTCGGCAGCAAAGTCTCCTATTTTTCGACGGCCACGACGCTGCTGTCGAAATACAAGAACGTCTACGTCGGCTTCGCCTTTTCGAAATAATACGGGCTTCCCGGCGGGAAAAGCCGAAAAAAATTTGAAAAAATTTCGATGACGGATTTACTGCAAATCCGTCATTTTTCGTTACGGATTTTCATTCCCGAAGTCCAACCTTCTCGCAGACAATAAGCAAATTCGGGGAGCGGATAAATAAAATATTTTACGAAATTCTTAAATAAGTTGCAAAACTCCGATAAATGTTCTATTTTTAGGGGCGAGAAACAAATACAAACCCCCTCAAAATCGAATCGCTTATGAACGAACAAGCCCAACAGTACGTCGAAGACTTCATGGCCCGGCTGATTGCACGCAATCCCGGAGAGCCGGAATTCCATCAGGCCGTCCGCGAGGTGGCCGAATCGCTGGCCCCGCACATCGTGACCAGCCCGATCCTGCAAAAGATGAAGGTGCTGGAACGCATTGCCGAACCCGAGCGCGTGATTATTTTCCGCGTGCCGTGGCTCAACGACAAAGGCGAAATCGAAATCAACCGCGGCTACCGCATCCAGATGAACAGCGCCATCGGCCCCTACAAGGGCGGGATCCGCTTCCACCCCTCGGTGAACCTCTCGATCCTCAAGTTCCTGGCTTTCGAGCAGACCTTCAAGAACAGCCTCACGACGCTCCCGATGGGCGGCGGCAAGGGCGGCTCGGACTTCAACCCGAAAGGCAAGTCGGACAATGAGGTGATGAAATTCTGCCAGTCGTTTATGACCGAGCTGCAACGTCACATCGGACAGGACACCGACGTTCCGGCGGGCGACATCGGCGTCGGCGGCCGCGAAATCGGCTTCATGTTCGGCCAGTACAAGCGTCTGCGCGACGAATTCACCGGCACGCTCACCGGCAAGGGCCGCGACTGGGGCGGCAGCCCGCTGCGCCCCGAGGCCACGGGCTACGGAACCTGCTACTTCGCGCAGGAGATGCTCGCCACGCGCAACGACTCGTTCAAAGGGAAGACCGTCTGCATCTCCGGCTCGGGCAACGTCGCCCAGTACGCCTGCCAGAAGGCCACCGAACTGGGCGCCAAGGTGGTGACGCTCTCCGATTCGTCGGGCTACATCCACGATCCCGAAGGCATCAGCCCCGAGAAACTGGAATACGTCATGGAGCTGAAGAACATCTTCCGCGGCCGTATCAAGGAGTACGCGGAAAAATATCCGTCGGCAACCTACTACCCCGGCGAACGTCCGTGGGGCGTGAAGTGCGACATCGCCATGCCGTGCGCCACGCAGAACGAGCTGAACGGCGACGAGGCGCAGGCGTTGGTCGACAACGGCTGCATGTGCGTCGCCGAAGGCGCCAACATGCCCTCGACGCCCGACGCCATCCGGATTTTCCAGCAGCACAAGCTGCTCTACGCTCCGGGCAAGGCGGCCAACGCCGGCGGCGTCGCCACCTCGGGACTCGAAATGACCCAGAACTCGATACGCCTCACCTGGTCGCCCGAGGAGGTCGATGCGAAGCTGAAGTCCATCATGCAGAACATCCACGCGGTTTGCGTGCGCTACGGAACCCAGTCCGACGGTTACATCAACTACGTCGTGGGCGCCAACATCGGCGGCTTTATGAAGGTCGCCAACGCCATGCTCGCCCAGGGCTGCGTCTAACAGGCGGTACAACTACGAAAAACCGGCCGGAAACAGTTTCCGGCCGGTTTTCATTTTTTCGGGACGATTTACAGAAAAAGCACCGCGAGGACGGACACGGCGAAACCGCCGCTGAATCCGGCCAGCACCTGCCAGCCGTTGTGGCATCCGAGGTAGAGGCGCGCCGACGCGAGCGCCCCGGCGCAGAGGATGGCGACCATGAGGGGAACGAGCATGTTGCCCACGCCCACGACATTCATCACCACCAGCAACGCCACGACGGCCCCCATGCCCGTCAGGTGAAGGCTGATCTTCCAGTAGAACGACACCACGAGACACAGCACCTCGCAGCAGGCCGCGGCGACCATGAATTTGCGCAGGAAAATCGCCGAAGGAATCTTCGCGATGGTGATGGCGCACAGCACGTAGCAGACGGCCCCGACGAGCAGCGGCAGGAAGCGTTCCCTGCGGTCGTCGATCCGGTAGTCCGAAATGCGGCCCAGCGAGCGCAGCACGCCGAGCGACAGCAGCGGAATGACGATCGCGTAGAGCGCCACCACCCACAGCAAATAGAACTTCACATTGGGAGGATAGTGCGAAAAGGCGGTCATCGTCAGCAGCACCGCCATCAGGTAGACGGGCAGCAGGAACGGATGCAGGACCCAGGATATGCCGGTAGCGATTTTTTTATAGTTCATTTCCAATTCTTTAATGCCCGCCGTTCAGACGGGCGTCATTGCGAGGAGGACTTTCAGTCCGACGCGGCGATCTGCGGATCATGTCGGAACCTCCCGACTATCCATCGGATTGCCACGCTCATTGCATTCGCCCGCAATGACCCGCCCGCTTAAAAAACGTTTTTCAAGGCAGGCAGCGCAGACCCGAATCCGATATCCGAAAGCCTGCCGCCCTTAAATCCCGCTTCTTAAGCGGGCTATATCTGTTTCCGAAGCCTTGCCACCGGTATTCCCAGCATCTCACGGTATTTGGCCACGGTGCGCCGGGCGATGCGGTAGCCCTTCGAATTGAGGATGTCCATCAGCGTCTCGTCGGTCAGCGGACGCCGCTTGTCCTCCTCGTCGATGCACTGCTGCAAGATGTTCTTGATCTCGTAGCTCGACACCTCCTCGCCCGAATCGGTCTGCATGGCCTCCGAAAAGAGCGATTTGAGGAGGATGATCCCGAACTGCGTCTGCACGTACTTGCTGTTCACCACGCGCGAGATGGTCGACACGTCCAGCCCCGTGCGGTCGGCGATGTCCTTGAGGATCATCGGCCGGAGTTTCGACTTGTCGCCGTCCTTGAAATACTCCTGCTGGTAGTCCAGGATGGTCTGCATCGTGCGCATCAGCGTGTCGTGCCGCTGCTTGATGGCCGAGATGAACCACTTCGCCGAGTCGATCTTGTTCTTCACGAACTGAATGGCCTCCTTGTCCTTCTCCCTGACCCGCCCGTCCGAACCCACCATTTCGCGGATCATCTCCATATAGCGGCGGTTGACGCGCACCTCGGGAACGTTGTAGGAGTTCAGCGAGAGGTTGAACCGCCCGTCCTGGTAGTCGAGGATGAAATCCGGAATGATATAGGGCGTGGTGTCCGTGCCGCCCTCGGCGTAGAGGTTGCCGGGCTTGGGCGACAGGTGGCGGATCTCGGCGATCGCGTCGCGGAAATCGTCCTCGGATATTTGCAGCCGCGCCATCAGTTTCTCGTAGTGCTTCTTGACGAACTCGTCGAAATAGCTGGTCAGAATCTTCCTGGCCAGCCGCCGCGGACGGGTGTTGACCGGCATCTGCGCCATCTGCAACAGCAGGCATTCGCGCAGGTCGCGCGCGCCGATGCCCGCCGGCTCCAGTTCGTGAATGATTCCGAGCAGGCGTTCCAGCTCCCCGGCCGTCGTTTCAAGCCCCATCGTGAAGGCGATGTCGTCGGCCACGGACTCCAGGTCGCGGCGCAGGTAGCCGTCCTCGTCGATGCTGCCGATCAGGTAGACCGCCAGCCGCATGTCGCGCTCCGGAAGATTGCGGTAGCCCAGTTGCTCGACGAGGTATTCCTGCAACGACCGTCCTTCGGTCAGATAGACCGGACGCTGCTTGTCGTCCTTCGAAAAGTTGTTGATGCGGCTCTTGTACGACGGCGTGTCGTCCTCCCGGAGGTATTCGTCGAAGGAGATCTGCTGGGGAGGCTGCTCCTCGTCCTCGGCCGAACGCTCCTCCTCTTCCAGCACGATATTGTCTTCGATCTCCTGTTTGATGCGCTGTTCGAGCTGCACGGCGGGCAGTTCCAGCAGCTTGATCATCTGTATCTGCTGCGGAGAGAGCTTCTGCTGAAGCGAAAGTACCTGTTTCTGATTAATAGCCATATTGGGTCCAAATTAAGAATTGTTCAGCATTCCGAATTTGGTCTCTTCATTTATCGGGTTTCAGGGTTTTCGAAAGTCGTTCAGGGCGGGCGGATTCCGGTTTTCGGGAAGTCGGGCGCGGCAGGAGCACACTCAAGTATGTGGCTGTCGCGGACGGCGAGGGAAGGCCGGAAGGCGCCGCACTCGGACGGCTTTCGTTAGAAGTCGGCGTGCTGGGGCGTCCGCGGGAACGGCTGCACGTCACGGATGTTGGTCATGCCCGTCACGAAAAGCAGCA
>OJON01001279.1_pt1 | contig 13927 bp, 9 predicted proteins | sample 1598031 | NCBI WGS metagenome assembly OJON01 (sample SAMN01915216, study PRJEB22387) | human gut metagenome | isolation source: stool | host: Homo sapiens | place: USA | reverse complement strand
ATCATTGGGTTTAATGATGGTTAAGTTATATATCATTTATAATAAATGAGTTATTTTCAAATAATTGTGTCATGCGTATTAATTGTGTGGTATACTAAGGCCGGTCGGAGGAAAGATTGGATGAATGAAAAGGCCATTCATTGTTATATCTTCTCCAGGACCGACCCTAGGTGGTAGTAAAATACCATTTAGTTAAGAAGAAATAATAAAATGGAGCCTATGGCGACAATATATTATATTAAAACTATTTGGGGGTTACGCAGAATTTATTATCTGCGTAGCCCTGAAGGAAAAGAAAGATTTTTCTTCAGAAAACCCAATAGAGAAATAGTCTTTATTTAGACAAATATGAATTAATTAAATTACTATTTACAGTAGTATGTTTTATCAAATTACTATTTGATAATCCTTGATATAAGGAGAATTTTTGTATAAAGGTGAAGGTAACCGCAAATTACCTTCACCTTTTTTATTTACCAAATTTCCTGAAAAGGAAGAGGTGATCTGTTGGATGGTTAGTCAAGTATGTAGATCCCGGGATTATTTCTGGATGGTACAAGTTGGAGAAATCCCTTCAACCCGAACAGAAGGGGATTCGGAACCGGAACCTGTAGAAGTGACAGCCAGCCTGAGTGTTGATGACTTGGGTGAATTTTCCATGGGGCCCTTGTCTATTAGTCTGCCCCCCCAAGGCCCAGCAGGAGGCAGTCCGGGACAAAGCGGTTCTGATTCGTCACGATTATCCCCTGGTTTCTACTGCGCAAGCCTCAGTTATGATAACATCGACTACAAAAAGAACAATAATAAAGCTTTCATGGATTTCACCCTGAATGCTTCTCCGGGAAAAGCTGTGCCGGAAGACAACGAAGACGATTCCTGTGATTGTGATCCCTGCGACTGCGACTGTGAATGTTCTTCAAGTGAAGGAAACAACAGCGGAGTTTCACCGGGGGGATCCGGTTCATCTCCTTCTCGTCGAAGCACGTGGAAGGAGTCACGTTGGGCAAGCTCATCGGGCGGAAAGAAAGTGGTTGCTACCGCTAATAAAAGCAATATGCTCTGGCAGGTTAATTTTGGTACTTTTCGGGGGTTAGGGGGTGTACCAGGTGGGGTGCTTGAAATTGCGGTGAGGAATTTTTCATCGGCAGTTTGGTCTGTTCAATCTCTCAGCTATAAACATCCGATAACCAAACGGTTGGAAAAACCTTCCGGAGCCGAATACATCGGTCAGCCTAATACCATGATCAAATGTATCAATGGAGCGAACAAAAGCCATTATTTGGTAGGAGGTGACGGAATGTCCGTCTTTGGTGCAGGAGTCTCAACTAAATCAGATCAATCCATCAGATTTCTTGCAATAGATGGGAATTTTTCGGAAATTTCCCGAAATACTATTTCTGGGAAAGCTTACATGGAAATTAAGGGTGCGAACAAAAGTTCAGTCATCTATTCTACCGATTCAGGACTGCCTTCAAGTTACAATACGTGGTCGGGCCGCAAAATTTCCTATGAAGAATTTAGGGATTATCTTGATGTCGTAACATCCACGGATGGAAGCCTGCGTCAAATCTGGAACATGTGGGATGGCTTGGCCAATATAGAAAATATCACTGCTGACGGGTACACGATTGCCCTGTATCTGCCCAGGCAAGTAGGGATGAAAGATGCTGAGAGTGGTTTGTATGCGGTGACTGGAGAACCATTCAAAACGTTTGAAATCGGTACAAACGAAGAACGTACTCGTCTTGTTGTTACGGAACGGGTGACAGGACGGGAACCATATGTCACTTCATGGTGGCAGACGGGTGAAGCGTGGTCCATGTCTCGCGGTACAGGTGAGGACGAAATTATAACGTTTAGAGAACGGGAAGAACTCGGGGACAATAAGTACCGGATTATCACAACAATCAAAAGGGGAATGAACGGAGAAGCCGTTTCCTGCACTTCGGAAACTTTTACCAAAACCGATGAAGGAACTTTGAGAAATGACAAGACGGTTGCCTATGGGAGCTCTTCTTCAGCCAAAATATCATATTCCTATGATTCTGCGGGACGTGGTAATTCCATCAGCCCTAATTATTCCATCAAGGGAGCGGTTCGTCAGAGCGGTTATGATACGCACAATAGGCCGTCCGTTTCGTATGAGCCTTGGGCAGGGGGTACACACAGGGTAGCCTATACCTATTATAAGGACGGGGATTTCTATGATTCGGATATTGACTACCAGCGCATTGCTCTTATTAAGGATGGGAATGCAACTCAATATCAACGAATTACATATACATACTTCACTGCCAGCCATGTGCGGCGCGTGGAAAAACGTATGACGGCGCTTGGTTCTGACAAGACCCAATTGGAAATAAAAGAAACATGGCTGGGAACGGCTCCAAATCCGCACGCCCAGGGACGCATTAAAATGGAACAGGGAATTGACGGAATCCAGACACACTATACTTATGAAGAAGATTTCAGTTATGGCTCCTTGTACAGGCAAACCGCTGAAATACGCGTAGAAGGAGAACTCATACCAGGTAAAAGTACCCGTTCCGTTACGTATGTCTCCGAGCAGGGCAACGATATGCGCATTGAAGACTATGCATTGTTGCTAGATGGTACATGGTCTTTGTTAGACACCGTTGATTATGAATATGATCGTGAAAATAGATGGATTAAACGCACGCGCTCCAATGGAAGGGTAAGCGAACGGGAAATGATGTGTTGCGGTCCCTTATGGGAGCGGGATGAGGATGGTGTGTTGACTACCTATTCGTACAACACGGCACGACAGCTCGTGGAAGTCATCCGCGCGGCAACAGACACAATCCCGGAAACAATCACATCCTACCAACGGGATGCGATGGACCGTATTCTTGAGAAGCGTGTGGACATTGGTCCGATGACGACCATCACAAAAACGAGTTACGATCTTCAGGGACGCATTATTTCCTATACGGATGAACTGGGCCGCGTCACTTCCTATTCTTATAGCGAGGATGGTTTAACGAGAACAATTATTAGCCCCACCGGCAGTTCGCTTGTTACAAAAATCCATCCGGATGGAACCATTCTGGAGGAGTCAGGAACGGGACAACGTCACCTGATCCATAACGTAGAAGCTACTAAAAATGGAATACGTACGACGGTTTCAACCCTTTCTACCGATGGGAAAAATTTCATTTTCCTTTCCCGGAAAACCGTGAACGGCTTCGGTCAGACGGTCAGCGAGGAAGTTCCCAATACGGATGGAGAATGGATTGCTACCCATTACAGATACAATGAAAAGGGGCAGAAAGTCCAGCGGCAAACCGGTAATCTGGCTCCTATCCTCTACTCCTATGATGTCATGGGAGTGCTTGAAAAGGAAATAGTAAAGTTGGATGGAGAGCCAACTCCCCTTAATTCTCGTATCACGGAATGGACTTCCTCGTATGAGAAAAGGGAAGATGGCATTTATTGGAAAGAGGTTACAAAAGCTTACTCTTCAACGGGAACCCCTATTGAAACAGCTCAATTGAAATTGGAAACCCTACTTCATCCATTATTAGAGGAGAAAACGATTACGGTGGATGCTCGTGGCAGTGAAACCGTGGAGTGGACGGAATATGGAGAGCCGGGGCAGCGTATACGGAAAATAAAAAAACCGGAATCGGATATTATTGAAGAGTGCATTCTTTCGGATGGTATTCTTGCCCACTTCAAGGACTGTACTGGTATCGTATCCCATTATACATGTCACTTTAATGAATCAGGAAAACGCGTCACCCGGACTGATGCCCGTAATAATACGGTTACTGTAGAACAGGATATTTCCGGTCGCACGGTCAAGGAGATTGATGCCGTTGGGAATACCACTATTACGGCCTATGATATTGCTACAGGTCTTCCTGCCGTTGTTACGGATGCCTTGGGGCATACTGTCTGTTATTCCTACGATGGAAGAGGAAGGAAAATCGGTGAATATGGCACGGGAATCCAGCCTGCCCTGTATGCTTATGACGATGCAGACAACCTTGTTTCCCTGACTACCTTCCGGGCGTTGAAAGAAACTATTGATTCCGATCCTGCCGACCGTATGGATGGTGATACAACAGTTTGGCATTATGATACGGCTACGGGATTGCTTCTCAGTAAAACTTATGCAGACGGTACCTCCGAAAACTACTCTTACGATGCCTTGAACCGGCTGGAGTACAGCATAGATGCGCGATCAATTACGGCACAACGGACCTACGCTTTTCTAACAGGTGAACTGGTGAGTATTATTTTCGATGACGAAACCACTACAAAAACGCCCTCCATTACTTATGCCTACAATCATCTTGGTATGGTCGTCTCCATCACAGATGGTTCGGGGATGCGGACATTTGACTACAACCAGTACAATGAATTGGAATCGGAAACGACCGATGGACTGGTCGGCAGTACGCTCACCAATTCCTTCGACGCTCTGGGCCGCGCTGGAGGCTATTCCCTCGCCTATGGAGGAGAAAACGTCCAGACCGTCACTACTGCCTACGACACTAAAGGACGCATGGGTAGTGCCGGTATGAATAGCATCGAAATGCCCTTCACCTACGGCTATAATGCAATTAATGGCTTGTTGGAAACCTTGAGATATCCCAATACCATGACAAGGTGGTATACTTATGAACACAAACGGAATCTTGTCACAAAGGTGGACTACCTGCGCCCCGGCAGCACCAATTATCCGGCGAAAGTCGATTACGCGTACGATGCGCTGGCTAGGCCAACCAGCAAGAAAGATTACTTCAACACGCCCAATCCCTCTCTCACGCACACCTATAGTTATAATGACCGTAGCGAACTCACCTCCGATGTGATGACCCGTGGCGGCATATATGGCTACGGATATGATAACATCGGCAATCGGAAAACATCACAGGAAGGTGCGGGGGCTCCCGCCACTGTGTATATGGCAAACGATCTCAACCAGTACGCTTCCATTGTGGAAGATGGAGAAACATCCTTCATTCCCATCTATGATATGGATGGGAACCAGACGAAGGTGAAAACTTCCAGTGGAGAATGGAGCGTTACTTACAACGGCCTAAATCAAGCTATCCTCTTTGCACAGGGTAGCAAGCGTGTAGAATGCCTCTACGACTATCTGAACCGCCGCGTCGAAAAAGCCGTCTATGAAGGAGAAATACTTGTTTCAAAAAAACGGTTTATTTACCGAGGTTACCAACAAATTGCAGAACTGGACGCCTCAAGTATAAAAAGGCAGGTAGAACCTGTCCTGAGAAAAACCTATCTATGGGATCCTGCGGAGTCTGCGGCAACCCGCATTCTGGCAATGACGGTGTTTAATGGAAGTGGCTCCTATGTAGAAGACCTTTACTATATGCACGATGCGTTGAAAAATACCATCGCCCTGTTTGGCATCCAGGCGGGACGTAGAGCCTTGTATGAATTCGGCCCTTATGGAGCCATCATCAAGATGGAAGGAAATGCGGCGGAAGAGAATCCATTCCGGTTTTCGTCGGAATATTACGACGATGAACTTGGCCTCGTGTATTACAATTACCGCTATTACAATCCGCAGCAAGGAACGTGGCTCTCCCGGGAACCTGTAGGAGAGCAGGGAGGGAACAATCTCTATGGGATGGTTAATAATCGGATTTCCTCCAGGGTTGACTATCTAGGGCTCATTCCTATGGAAATGGGAGAATATATGGCTGGAAAATCCATAGGATTTTCTAATTTGTCCAATCAGGAAAAACAACAAGCCCGCGAAGCTATAGGGAATACGCCCAGTGCACAGGAAGTCGCAGATATGGCACAAGAAATAGTGGACACCAGTCAGGATCATTTGGATGATTTGCAGACGGCTTTAGATGCTGTAGGTGTCATTGATCCAACGCCTGCATGTGATTTGACGAATGCCTTAATTCATTGTTGCCGTGGTAATTGGATGGACATTGGTATCAGTTTAGCCGGTTGTGTGCCGTATTTTGGAGATTCGCTTAAAGGTATTAAGTACGGTGCCAAATTAGGTAAGGGAGGAAAAACAGAAAAAGCGCTCAAAGAAACAGAGAAAAATTTAGCTAAAGGTATTCGTGAAAAAGATTTAGGCCCTAGTGGTAAGCCAAAAATTCATAATAAAGACCTATCCAGTAAAAAGGAAGCAAAAGAAGCAGCGCAACACGAAGGTAAGGGCAATCCCATGCATCATCCTAATCCTACGGTAGGCTCACCCCATTATCATGCCACAGACAAGGATGGAAAAAAAATTCCAGGAACTCATTATAATTATCCGAGATGATGAAACGAATTATATCCTATTATGGCGCATTAGTGCATTTCAAAAACATGGGGCCTGATGACGAAATGTTCGATCAAAATAAAGGTCAATATGGGGCCTATGGATATCTCTTTGCAAGAACAGACAGCGAGTTGACGTTTAAAAAACTTATAGAAAACTATGCAGATGAATATCGGACGGGTATTATTGAGATTTCCAATATGGAAAAAAGGCCGGATTTTGACGGAGAAGGCTACTATCATTACTTGGGCATTTATACCGATCTTTCGATCAATTGTTATTCTTTGACCACAGAGAACGACTTTGTTGAAAAAACATGTCATGACCCTATTCTTATTCCTATCTGGAGAAGTGCGACTGTCATCATAAAAAATTGCGGGAAGGACGATGAATTGTTTGTTGATCTTTCTCACGCACCAAGTGCAAAATTGTATGTTATGGCAAAAACCACAACGGAGGAACTTTTTATCACGCTTATAGAGAATTATGTATCGGATTATCATTCTGAGATCATCGGAATAGAAAATCTGAGGGTGGAGAAAAATGTTGATAATGTGGAAATGGCTGGCAGTGAACATCAATATATGGGAATTTATGACAATGGGTGCCTTGAAGCAGTTGAAGAAGTGGGCGCATAAAGAAAGGTAAATGCATAAGGCGCTTTACATTATTGGTTTTCCTTCTCTATACGGAGGCGCAGGAGCTGAGCTTTACCATCAGCTTCAGGTATGGGAAAGGATAGGAATGGAAATTCACTTCATCCCCACACAGGATGATGTTCAGAAGAATCCCCTCTATTCCGAAATGGCTGCCTGTGGGAGTACGATTCATAATGCTTTTGACTGGTCAGTCATTCCTGATGGTGCTCCTGTCATCAGTTTTTGCAATCAGGAGTTCTTGAATTCATTGCCTGAAATCCGTCAACGTTCGAGACGCACGATTTTCGTCAACTGCATGACCTGGCTTTTTGGCAAGGAAAAGGAAGCTATGCAACGCGGAGACATCGCTCTCTTTCTCTATCAAAATGAAAATGTTAAAACAAACCTCATGCCTCGTCTTAAGGCACTGAATGACGATGCGAACATTCGATTCATGAGCTTCCGGCCCTACTTCGACGATGCGGCCTTTCCCTTCATGGGAAAACGCCTTTCGGACTGGTTTGGAGCGGGTCATATCTCCCGACAGGAAGACGATAAATTCAGCAAAGATATCCTCAAAATATATGAATATTTTTCCTCACCTATAGAAAAGAGAGGTTTTTTTCTTGGCTTCGATGCCCGTAGCCAAGCGAAGACTGGAGAACCGCCTGCCTGGATCGAAACCTACCACGATCACAATGACCTTTCGCAGCAGGAATTTTACCACCGTTGCCATATTATCTTGCAACCCACGGACACCACAGAAAACTGGCCCCGTATAGGCTTTGAGGCGATGGCGAGTGGTAGCGTTCTCATCGTGGACAAACGTGGGGGATGGGAGCAGATGATCGAACACGGCAAGACCGGGTGGCTCTGCGAAAATACGGGAGACTTCATTGCCTACGCCTCGAAAATGGCTTGGGAACCGCACTTGCGTGAAGACATAGCTGCGGCTGCCCGTGAGCGCGGGCGGAAACTTGGTGGTATGGAAGCCTCATTAGAAAGCTGGGAAGAAGTATTCTACAGTCTCGATCAGTTGCCGGAATAGCATTCATTTGTATGGCGGCATATGGGGCCTCTGCTGGTAGGCTATCATCAATCAAAAGGAAATCTTCACAAATTTAACATTGTTTAAGTGAGCTATCGCTACCCGATTTTTCCTGTTTTGTTCACCGGCCTCCGCATCAAGTGGAAAAAGATGTTCCTGTCCGTTTGCCTGGAAGTGGCGGCAGTAACACCTTCCTGAAAGGAATGCAGGGAACGCCAGCATCCGATCAAGGACGGCAGGAATGCCCGGTTGTCGGTAGCGGACAGTTTTTTCCTTTCATAACTGGAGGTTTGTCTCAAGGAACAGAAAATTTTTGAGATAGGGTTTCTGTTCCTGAAGAAGGTGGATAGGGCCATCCGGATGTTTCATGTTGATCTTCCTTATCTGCTCTTTTTCCGGGGCCAACACGGCAAACGCTTCTTTCTGGAATTTCAGCCATTCTTTTTATTTGCTCCCTGGATTCGGTATCCAGCTTTCCTTGTGAGTACTTGAGTTGAATTTCGCGCACCTCCATCTCAATAATCTCTTCGGGAGTAACCTGGAATTTATTGAAATTGTATTTTCCAAAGGCAAGCGTATGCAGAGCGCCCACCTGGTGCATGTACCATGCAGTACAGGCAAGATCCCGATCCATCTGGCTGGCTGCGGTTTCTGAAGGGATTTCATTGCCGCGGTACGATTTTTAGAGCCGGGAGCAGCAACCGCACAGGAAAAGAATGGGAAAGAGCAGTAATTTCATGATTCCTCGTTAATGAATTACTCCCAGTATGTCAGATCGGGATGTTTTGCCACTGAACCGGAAAAAATTCCTCCCGGCTTCACAAGTTCTGCTGCATGGAATGTTATCGGCGCGTCAGATGCCGACCACGGCACCAATAGTCTGGATGATGACCTTCGCGATGATGGTCATCAGGATGAGAGCCACGGGGTAGGCGGTGGCGTAGCTGACCACCGGGGCCTGGGAATCCGTTTTGCTGGCGATGGCGCCCAGGGCCGGAGTGGAGGTCATGCCGCCGCAGATGCCGCCCAGGCATTCAAGAATGTTCATCTTGAAGACTTTCATGCCGACAAAGTAGCCGGAGAACATGCCCGCGCAGGTGACGATAATGCCCATCACAAAGACGGCCACGCCGTGGGTGGCTACCGTGTCCACCAGGTCCGCCCCGCCCTTGATGCCCGCATCCGCCAGGAAGAAGACCAGGCCGAGGTCTTGAAGAAGCAGGCGCGTGGGGCGTGGGATGTACCCCACAATGGGGCCCAGGCGGCCGAAGTGGCCGAGGAGCAGGGCGACGATCAGCGGACCGCCGGCAATTCCCAGCGAAATGCCCATGCCGTTGCCCAGGCTGAAGTTGACCAGCCCCAGAATGATGCCGAGGGACAGGCCGAATCCCAGGGAAAGGAGGTCCGTCTGATTCATGTCCTGGCTGCGGTGTCCGATTTTTTCCCCGTATTTGGTGAGGTTTTCCGGCGAACCGACGACGGTGAGCACGTCGTTTCGTTCCAGCGTCGTGTCGCCCGTGGGGACAAAGGTGAACCCCAGCCGGGAGATGCGGGAGATGATGACGCCGTCCGTACGGAGGGTTTTCAGGTCGCGGAGCTTGCGTCCCGCATAGTCCTTGTTGGTCAGGATCAGCTTGCGGCGTTCCTTCTGGGAGTCCATGGGGTAGGGGTTTTCACAGGCTTCCCCCAGGAACGCGATGTCGTGCGGCATGGTATCGCTGTTGCCTACGATGAGGACTTCCGTCCCTTCCCGGAAGGTGTCTTCCGGCGTCAGAGGCATCAGCCTGCCGTCGCGCACCACGCGGGTCACCATGCAGTGCAGGCCGTCCAGCAGCTTGCAGTCCGCAATGTTCTGGCCGAGCAGGTTGGGCTGGTTGACGCGGACCAGGCGGGAAATGATGCTGGCTTCCTGCTTGGCGTGCATGGCCCTGGCCTCCTTGTGCAGGTCAAAGTGCAGCAGGCGCGGCAGGAGCTGGACGAACAGAACCACGCCCACGACCCCGAACGGATAGGCGATGCCGTAGCCGATGCTGACGCCGCTGCCGGAGGCTCCGGGCAGGCTTTCCGTGGCGGCCGCAAGAGCCGGGGTGCTGGTGCAGGCCCCCGCGAAGATGCCGGAGGAAATACCCGCGGGCACATTGAACCAGATGCCGCACAGGTAGGTGAACAGAGCGGAAACGCCCACAATTACGGCGGACATCACGGCCAGTTTGCTGCCCTGCTTGGCGATGGCGGAAAAGAAGCGGTTGCCTGCGCTCAGCCCCACGCAGTACACGAAGAGCGCCAGGCCAAGCTGCCCCACTCCATTGGGAATGGCCAACCGGTAGTGGCCGGCGGCAAGCGCCACGAAGAGCACGCCGGAAAGGCCGAGGTTGAGGCCGTATATTTTAATGCTGCCAAGGGCGATGCCGAAGAAGATGATTCCGAAAAGGACCAGGGTATTGTGGTTGAGCAGGATGTCGAACATGTGGAGCGGTATCAGTTTCTTCCGTTGCCGAGGTCGAAGTTGCGGAATTGGACGGGGAGGGAGGATGAATCCACCCTGCTCCGGTCAAACGGGCGGTCCGGCGTGGGGAGAGAGTTGAGCGTTTGTGTGGTCTGGTAAAAATTTTGCACGAAGTAGTTGCCTTCATAACCCCGCTTTGTCAAGTCGCGTATGATGGTGTTGACGTGATCTTCCGTCAACAGGTCCGGGTGCACGGTCGTTCTGACTTCGAAAGGGATTTTTGAGGCAATCAGATAGTCCAGCGTTCTGGAAAAGAACGGAAACAGGCCGGGCCTTCCCGTGATAGCGCCGTATTGTTCGGCGGGGGCCTTGTAGTCCAGGGCAATGTAGTCGCAAAGCCCTTTTTCCACCAGGGTTTCCACGACGGAGGGCCGCGTTCCGTTGGTGTCTATTTTGATGGCGAAGCCGAGTTGCCGGATTTCACGGCAGATGGGAATAAGGTCGGGACACAGCGTGCATTCGCCTCCGGACAGGACCACTCCGTCCAGAAATCCCACCCGATCTCTGAGGAAATCGAGGTAGTCCGTTCGTCCGCCGGTTCCGGAGGCCGCATTTTTAACCAGGGAGACGTTGTAACAGTACTGACAAAACAGATTACAGCCTCCCAGCCAGAAGATGCAGGCCACCTTGTTGGGAAAGTCCAGCAAGGTGAGCGGCGTGATGTCCGCTATGCCCCGACCCGTTCCCATTGACTTCGCATATGTTATTGGGAAAATTAACGTGGCTGTTCCGTACGAGGGGAACAGTTGCAGGGAGCGTCCGGTTCAACGAAGTGGACGCGGTCATGGAATTCGCCCTGCTTGCCGGCATTGAAGGTTTCCACGGGGCGGTGGTAGCCCATGACGCGCGTGTACACGGTGCAGCGGGTGCGGTCCTGGGCGTATTTGCTTAGTATTTCCTGTTTGGTCATTGTTGTTTTGATGGTTGGATTGAAATGAGGCGGCCGGTTGAAAAGGCGGTTATTCGTGTCTGTGAAGGCGGAGCAGCTCCTCGTCGCAGAAGGGACAGTACTGGTGCTCCCCGCGCAGATAGCCGTGTTTCTCGCAGACGGAAAAAAGCGGGGTGACGGTCAGGTACGGCATGCGGAAACGGGTCAGCACTTTGCGGACGATGTCCCGGCAGGCTTCCGGAGAACTGATGGCTTCATTCATGTACATGTGAAAGACGGTTCCGCCGGTGTAGCAGCACTGGAGTTCGTCCTGGAGCTGGAGTGCCCGGAACAAGTCGCTCGTATGGCCCACGGGGAGCTGGGAACTGTTGGTGTAATAGCGCTGGCCCACGGGGCCCGCCTGGATGATGTCCGGGTAGCGTTTCTGGTCCTCCCGGGCGAAGCGGTGCGTGGTGCCTTCCGCGGGCGTGGCTTCCAGGTTGTAGAGGTTGCCCGTTTCCTCCTGGTATTCCTGCATGCGGAGGCGGATGAACTCCAGGATTTCTTCCGCGAACTTTCTGCCTTCTTCCGTGGTGATATCCATGGTGTCATTGGAGAAGTTGCGCAGCAGTTCGTTCATGCCGTTGACGCCGATGGTGGAAAAGTGGTTGCGGAAGGTGGGCAGGTAGCGCCTGGTGTAGGGGTACAGGCCGCGGTCATACATTTCCTGAACGAAAGCACGCTTTTTTTCCAGGCAGGATTTGGCCAGGTCCAGCAGTTCCCCCAGCCGTGCGAACAGAGCTTCCCGGTTCTGTTTGAAAAGGTAGCCCAGGCGCGCCAGGTTGATGGTCACCACTCCGATGGAACCGGTCATTTCCGCGGAGCCGAACAGGCCGCCGCCGCGCTTGAGCAGTTCCCGCAGGTCCAGCTGGAGGCGGCAGCACATGGAACGCACGGCGTCCGGCTTGTAGGCCCGTTCGTCAGGCACGCGTTCCCCGTTTTCATTGACAGTGTACTGGCTGCCGATGAAGTTCTGGAAGTAGGAGGAGCCTATCTTGGCAGCATTTTCAAACAGGAGCGGGACGTTTTCCCCTTCCCAGTCGAAGTCTTCCGTGATGTTGACCGTGGGAATGGGGAACGTGAAGGGCTGCCCCGTGCTGTCGCCTTCCGTGAGCACTTCATAGAAGGCCTTGTTGATCAGGTTCATTTCCTTCTGGAAGTGCTTGTAGGTCAATTCAGTCAGACTGTTCACCCCGCGTTCCTTCGCTAGGAGGAGCAGGGCGGGGTCTTCCACTCCTTCAAACAGGTGTTCTCCGCCACTGAAAGGGGCCTGGTCCTGAAGGTCGCGCGGAACAGTCCAGTCGATCGTTACGTTGGTGAAGGGGGACTGCCCCCAGCGGGAAGGTACATTCAGGTTGTACACGAAGCTGCGGATGTCCTTCTTGATGCGGGTGAAGTCCGCCTGGTCCTTGAAAACGTAAGGGGCCAGGAAAGTATCAAAGGAGCTGAACGCCTGGGCTCCGGCCCATTCGCTCTGCAGAATGCCCAGGAAATTGGCCATCTGGCCCAGGGCTTCCCGGAAGTGGCGGGGAGGCCGGCTGTTTACGCGGCTGCGCACGCCGTTGAACCCTTCATTCAGAAGGTTGCGCAGGCTCCAGCCCGCGCAGTAGCCCGTCAGGCAGTCCAGGTCGTGAATGTGGTAGTCCCCTTCCCGATGGGCGGTGCCTTCCCGTGCGGAATAGACTTGGTCCAGCCAATAGTTGGCGATCACCTTGCCAGCGGTGTTGTTGATCAGCCCGGCATTGGAATATGTGGTGTTGGAGTTGGCGGCGATGCGCCAGTCGCTCTGGCCGATGTATTCCTCCACCGTCAGCTTGCAGTCCACATACGTATTGCCGGAATACAGGCCGGCAATCTGTTCGCGCTGCATCTTGTGCAGGAAGCGGTAGGTGATGAAAGCCTTGGCGGTTTCAAAATATCCGCAGCGGAACAGAGCCCGTTCAATCAGGTCCTGGATTTCCTCCACGGTTGCGTTGTCCTGGTGGCCCAGCTTGGCCTCCACCTCTTCATAAATGGCGCGGTTGTAAACAGTGCCGGAACTGTGGAACGCCTTTTTAATGGCTTCCTCGATCTTGTAGCCCTGATATGGTTCCTTCTTTCCGGAACGTTTGATGATGCTTGTCGCCATGGTGATGTCTCGCTTGAAAGGATGATGACCGCTCATCCGCGAGCCTGGCACAAGCCTGGAAAATCATAAGCAGGGGAAGCCGCGTGCAGCCCGTCTGGAAAGCGGTACACGAGGAAACCTGTGCGTATGTTCATCCTGTCCGCGGGATGGGAGATACGGCAGCATCAGGTCGTCTTCTGGCTCCCGGTGCGACATGTGATGGAGACTTCCCGATTAACTGGCAATCAGTGTCCGGTCCATCGTCTACCGGTTACAGCGGCGCGTCCGCGACGGATTTTCACCGTCTTCCGTTACCTGCGCTGAAATGCAATGAACCATAGAACATATAGGGCTGCAAGGAAAATGTGCAAATAATGTATTAAATATTTTTATTATACAACATATTGTATAATA
>OJON01001277.1_pt1 | contig 13941 bp, 12 predicted proteins | sample 1598031 | NCBI WGS metagenome assembly OJON01 (sample SAMN01915216, study PRJEB22387) | human gut metagenome | isolation source: stool | host: Homo sapiens | place: USA | reverse complement strand
AGACGTGTGCTCTTCCGATCTTGGATTTGTCGTCACCGACTGGGGCGGCGGCAATGATTTTACAAAAGGAATCCGAAACGGCTCCAATCTTCAGATGCCGGGCTGCGGATTTGACTGCGCAAGACAACTTTTGGCAGCAATAAAGGATGGAAAGATTACAGAAAAAGAGATATATGAAGATTTATCATTAATCTTAAATATATCTAAAGAGGATTTAGAAGAAATTGATATGTTATTATTAGAATCTCATATTTTAGATAAAGAAACAAGAAATACAATTATTAAATTGTATGAGAAAGGATATTATCTAGGTATTATAAGTAATAATTCAATTAGAAATGTAGAATACATTTTAGAAAGAGAAGATATAAAAAAATATTTTAAAAAAATAATTATTTCAGAAGCTGTTAAAGAAAGAAAACCTAATTTAAAAGTATATATGAAAGCTTTTGAAGATATTCCAGAACAAGAATATAATAAGATAGCTTTTGTTAGTGATGAATTATTAGAAGATTTATTAGGAGTGAAAATTTTAGGAGTAAAAACTATCTGGTATAAACAAGAAATAAATAATAAGTGGAAGAAAAAAGAAGAAATCTTAATGGAACCAGATTATAAAATAAAATCAATGAAGGAAATATTGAATATAGTATAAGAGATGAGATATGACATATAAAATAATATTGAAAAGAAAGTAGAAAGCTACTTTCTTTTTTTGTTGGTGTGCCCAGCATGGGCAACAACTTGAGGGTGAAAGTCCCTTACAGTGCCTGATAATGGCGAACTGTTAGTAAATGACAAGGGTGTCCATCGTGAGGTGGAATCTGAAAGAAGTCAAGAGCAAAATCTCGGTCTGACGAACAGAAATCACATATAAGGCTGAATTGAGTTGGGCGAGCTTGCCAAACAAAGCAAAGCCCTAGTAACTATTCAAGGCTCATACAGTAAATGTGGCAGATATATGAGAGGAAGGTTGTTGTTCTTACCTGGGGAGGTCTGATATTTTGGGAATACCTTCAACTAGGTATGAAAATGTTAGTAGTGATATTAGAGTGAAATATCAGAAGTCAGCAGAGGTCATACTAGCAAATTGGATATATACAATTTGTGAAGGACTGAACGATAGGAGGATTTTTTTTTTATGAAAGGTAATCAAAAATACGATAATGGTAGACAACTTCATATTGAAGACTATCTACAAGAGAATAAGTTGGAAACTGAAGGTAACGTAGAAGTACCTAGTAATTTTGCTGTGCCTTTAAAAGAAGAAATCGATACTAAAACAGTAACTAATGAACTACTTGAGAAAATACTTTCAAAAGATAACATGAACAAGGCGTTTAAGAGAGTGAAAGCAAATAAGGGAGCTAGTGGAATTGATGATATGAAAGTAGATAAACTTCTACAATATCTAAAGGGAAACGGCAAACAAATCAAGGAAAACATTAGAAATGGGAAATATAATCCAAAAGCAGTAAGAAGGGTAGAAATACCTAAGGCAGACGGAAGCAAAAGAAAGCTAGGAATACCAACTGTAGTAGATAGGGTTGTACAACAAGCAATTGCACAGCAGTTAAGTATAATTTATGAGCCAATATTTTCAGAAAATAGTTATGGATTTAGACCAAATAGAAATTGTCACGATGCAATTCTAAAAGCTAGAGAAATAATGAATAATGGATATAAATGGGTTGTAGATTTAGACCTAGAAAAGTTCTTTGATACAGTAAATCAAGACTTACTAATATCGATAATAAGAAAAACAGTAAATGAAGATAAAGTTGTATCATTAATAAGAAAATATTTACAAGCAGGGGTATTAGTAAATGGAGTATTTGAAAAGACAGAAAAAGGAACACCACAAGGTGGTAATATTTCTCCAATACTAAGTAATATAATGCTTAATGAGTTAGACAAAGAATTAGAAAAACGTGGACTACAATTTGTGCGATATGCGGATGACTGTGTAATATTTACTAAAAGTAAAAAGTCAGCAGAAAGAGTTATGGAGAATATTACCAAATTCATTGAGACGAAATTAAGATTAAAAGTTAACAGAGCAAAAAGCAAAGTTGATAGACCTTTGAGAATAAAGTATCTAGGATTTTCTTTCTATCAAACAAAAGGAAAAGTAGAAATAAGAATACACCCAAAGTCAGTAGCAAAGTTCAAGGATAAGATACGAAAAGTAACATCAAGGAGCAATGCGATGAGTATGGAAACAAGATATCTAAAATTAGCACAAGTTATTAGAGGTTGGGTAAACTATTTTAAAATTGCAAATATGGGAAAAATAGCACAAATACTAGATAAATGGATAAGACGAAGAATAAGAATGTGTTATTGGAAACAATGGAGGAAATGTAAAACCAAAATAGAAAATCTAATTAAGCTTGGAATAATGGAAGATGTTGCAGGAGAACATAGTGGGTCAAGAAAAAGCTATTGGAGAATGGCAGATACTCCAGCAATGCATATAGCATTAAATAATAAAACACTAGAGAAACTTGGTTATACAAGTCTAACTAGTGTATACTGTTAAAGTATTAATTCTATTGAACCGCCGTGTACCGAACGGTACGCACGGTGGTGTGAGAGGACGAAATACCAATTAATGATATTTCTCCTACTCGATTTATTAGAGAAAACCACATGCTATGCGTGTGGTTCAGGAAAGCTTTTAGCGTTGAGCAGAGTAATAGAAAAAGATATCTCCTTGTGGTATAATTTAAAAGGTTCGACAGCCAAATAAATTATATAGAAGGAGATGATCGTATGAAAAAATCATACACAGAAAGTTTATCACATACAACATTGGAATGCAAGTATCATATAGTATTTGCACCAAAATTTAGAAGACAGGATATATATGGAAGTTAAAAACAGGAGATAGGATTAATAATAAGAGAACTATGTGCAAGAAAAGAAGAGGTTATATTAGAAGCAGAAGCATGCAAAGATCATATACATTTATTAGTTAGCATACCTCCCAAAATAAGTGTTTCGAGTTTTATGGGATATTTAAAAGGAAAAAGTAGCTTAATAATATTTGAAAGACATGCAAACTTAAAATATAAATATGGAAATTGTGTCTTCTGGGCAAAAGGATATTTTGTAAGTACAGTAGGAAAGAATAAAAAAATGATAGCAGAATATATAAGAAACCAATTAAAAGAAGACATGATATCAGATCAGCTGACGATAAAAGAATACATAGACCCTTTTAAAGGGAAGCGAGTAGTAATACGGGGTTGTCGGACTTTAAGTACCTCTTGAGAGGTGGCTCGCGTTAGTCCCTTATATGGCTCAAAGAAAAACCACGTGTTTTACACGTGGATTTTTATTTGGATATTCAAATTTAGGTATTTCAATTACTGCCTAAAAAATAATATTTTGATTTAATTTCTATTTTTTATTAAAAATTTCTATATCTGAATAATTTAAAATATATCTTAACTTATATAAATTAGTTTGAATTTGTAATAAATAGTTACGTAGTTATATAATTAAAATATGTAACAATTTTTTAGAAACTTTTTCACGTTAGTTTTTCTTTTTAATATAATATACAAGGGGTGATGATGTTGGGATTTACCGAAAGAGAACTGTTAGCTAGAATAATTCAATGTGAAGCTGGAGGAGAAGGTGACACTGGTATGAGAGCTGTTGCCACAGTTATAATGAATAGAGTAAATTCAGCGAATGGGGAATATGCAAGAGTATCTGCAGGAGGTAGTATTAGAAATGTTATATTACAAAAAGGTCAATTTAATTGTGCAACAGAAACTTTAGGTGGTAAATATAACTCTCAAAATATATACAATATGAGTCCAGAAACAATACATTATGAGATAGCCGATTGGGCTCTTGCAGGAAATAGGCTAAATGAGGTTGGAGATTCTCTTTGGTTTATGAATCCATATATGCCTAAATGTCCAAAAGAATTTCCATATAATGGAACAGGGATAAATCATACAAGAATAAATAAACATTGTTTTTATAGACCAACTTCATTATATAATGAAACATAGAAAGGAAAATGGTTATGGAAGAAAATAATAATAATATGAGTATGACTAATACACAAACTGAACCAGAAACTTTAACAAATACAGCATATACACCAGCTTTTTTAAAAAGATATATTGGAAGACTTGTTAGAATAGAGTTTTTAATTGGAACTACATATTTAGAAGATAGGACAGGAATTTTACTTGAAGTGGGTGCCAGTTATGTTTTATTACGTTCTGTTCAAGATAAAAATTTATTATATTGTGATATATATTCTATAAAATTTGTAACAATATCAGATAATACATCCACATATAATAGTGGTATTCCTGCAATGTGGGGAAATTACTAAAAAACAGTTTACATTTAAATATATTTATGATATAATAGTCTACATAAAACAAAGGTGATATAAATGAAGAAATTAAATGTAGTAATAGTTACAGTAATATTAGCATTATGTTGTAATACAACATTTGCATCTACAACATTGTATAGTACGTTAGAAAAAAATGAAGAAACAACCCAAATGTTAAATATTCCATCTCCACTTAGTGTGTTTAGCGAATCTTTCGGATTTTTTGGAATGTTTATAAAAGGTGCTTTAGCTGTTGGAGTATTTTATGTATTAGTAACGTTAATTAGTAAAATTATGATAAGTTCAAAACAGAATTTAAAATCTTTTTTATCTCATAAAAAACTTGGAAAGATTATGGATAGAATGTATGAATATAAAAGGGAGGTTTAATTCGAGACTACTTCTTTAAAAGTCTCGTTTAGGCCTCCCTTTTATTGTTAATGGGTACAAATAATTTACATTTACATATACCTTCTTTTATAAATTCATCACATGGACAAAGCGTCGTATCATCTTCTTTTAATCTACATGGACAATGTCCATTTTTTCTTTCAATTCCTTGCATAATTTTTTTTACGTATTCAATATCTTTATTAAGTCTATAACCTTTCATATTGCCTCCTATTTTCATACTATATGGTATGAAGTTTAATATATTTATATTCTAATATACTTAGATTAAAACTGTCTTCAAGTTGTTCATTAAGCCTATCCATTTCATATTTACATTCTAAAATATTTAAATTAAAACGGTATAAATCGGGAAATTTTAAAGTAGTAATTGACTTTACATTCTAATATATTTAAATTAAAACTTACGATTTTATTTTCTATATCTCTAAGATGATTACTTTACATTCTAATATATTTAAATTAAAACGCTAACCAGCGGGAAAAATAGTACAAAAATTTTAGCTTTACATTCTAATATATTTAAATTAAAACCGAGTATAAGAGCAGTAGCTATTGCAATATTATTCGCCTTTACATTCTAATATATTTAAATTAAAACTGGTATACTTAAAAGGCTAGAGCTATGTAAATAAAATAGTTAAAATCTGTCGATGTCATAAAAATAATTCAAAATTTTAATAAATGTATAAAATTAGCAAATTCATACAATAGACAGAATGGTTAAATTTCAGGGTTTGTACAAGTTTTTTCCTTATCTGTCGTAGTACTATAGTTTTAACATTATGTAAGGTAGACAGATATTATAGTATTTTGTATGGTTATTATATAACAAATTTTAATATATGTAAAGAATAATAGGATGTAATATGTCATATATTTTAATTAAATGGGTGAAGTTTATGTCTAAAATATGGGGAGCAATGCTTTGTATAAGTATAATAATTGCAGTTTTTTTTGGTAATCCAGATTCCGTTATATCAAGTATAATGGATAGCGGAAAAAGTGCAGTTGAAAATGTTATAACATTAATTGGTATGATGTGTTTTTGGAGTGGAATATTTAATATTTTTGAGAAAACTAGTGTAATAAAGAAACTATCTAAAGTCTTTAGTAAAACAGTAGGTTTTTTGTTTAGCAAAGATAACTTGAGTAATGCTTCAAAAGAATATATGTGTATGAATATAACTACAAATATAATTGGTGTAGGAAATGCTGCTACAGTAAATGGCATAAAAGCAATAAAATCATTACATGAAGATAATAATAAAAAGGATATCCCAAGTAATAATATGACAACGTTTGTACTCTTAAATACAGCATCCTTGCAGCTTATACCAAGCAGTATGATTGCTTTAAGAGCTATGTATGGCTCTAGTAATCCAACTTCAATTGTTATACCAGTATGGATTGTTACAGGCCTTTCACTTATAGCTGGTATTATTTCAATAAAAATATTAAACAAAAGGATGTAAGGTGATATATGTTAAATTATATAATAATGTGTATAGTTCCACTTATGATACTTTTTATTATTGTTATAGCTGCAAAAGAAAAAAAGGATATATTTAAACTATTCATTGAGGGGGCACTAGATGGACTAAAAGTAGTATATAATATTTTTCCATATATTCTTGCAATAACGATATCTATTGGTCTTTTAAAAAGTACAGGTGCTTTAGATGTCATTTTATATCCTTTTAAACCTCTTCTAGTAAAGTTTGGAATACCAGAAGATATTATTCCTCTATGTATAATGAGACCACTATCAGGAGGAGCTTCTATGTCAGTTGTTATGGAAATATTTAAAACTTCTGGAGCAGATTCTATATCAGGTAAAATGGCATCAGTTATAATGGGGGCAACAGAAACTACTTTGTATACAATTACAATATTATTTGGAGCTGTTAAGTTAAAAAAAATAAGAGGCGTTCTAATTGCAGGTCTTATTGCCGATTTTGTTGCAATTGTTTCGTCTATAGTTCTTGTAAATCTTAATCTTCTTTAGTATAAATCATGAATTATTATATCAAGTTTAAAAGTTGACATAAAGCAATAAAGATGATATAATATTAATAGGTCGGACAGTCGTTTATATATATTAAAAATTTAATTATATTGAAGGAGACTTACATATGTATGTAACAAAAACGTTAGAAAATAAAAATTTGAAAATTTATTTTGTTGAAGGAATAAAAGACTTTAAAACAGAAGTCTTTTATAATCAGACAAGAGATACCTACCATAGGAAGAGAGTGTATGCTTCAGGTTCTAAGGTTTCTCCCAAAAAAAATACTCAAGAAGTATTTAAAAACAGTGGTAACAGTAAAGTTGTTATTGTTGTAGAGGAGGAAACAAACAAGTCAAGTAAGTATGCTGTATATATTGAATACAGCGTGGAAATTGAAAAATTTTCATATTTGCCTAATAGGATTATTACACAGGAAGTTATTGATTACATCAACAAAGTAATCGAGGATGAAAATGGGGATAATCAGAAAAGGAAGGAGTACAATGAATTACCTGATTTCGTTCAGAGGTGTATACCTTATGAAGATATTGAATTTTTTGAAGAAGCTATTTTAAAAGCTTCAAGATATAACAAGAATGTATATCGGCTTGATTGTTTGGAACCAATTCTTCAAACGAAACTGATTACACAATGGTTAGCAAAAATGGATATATTTACGATGTGTAAGGACCAGAAAACTCTGGATCTTTTTGCAATATATGTTGCAAAAAGATTGTTAAAATTTATTCCAAGCATTGAAAGGAATATCTTTGAAAAAAGAATTCTTAAGATTGAAAAAGATATTTAAGTATGGAAGTGAGTAGTTAAAACTACTCACTTCTTTTTTGATTCATTTCGACAAATTCCTTGTATTTAAATGTATTTTTTGATATAATAACTGTGGAAAATTGTAGACAAAGTGGAGGTTAATATGGCAGAAGTAACACCTATGATGAAGCAGTATTTAGAACTTAGAGATAAATATAAAGATTGTATTTTGTTTTATAGATTAGGAGATTTCTATGAACTTTTTTATGATCAAGCAGAATTATGTAGCAGGGAATTAGAATTAACTTTAACAGGTAAAGATTGTGGACAAGAACAAAGAGCTCCGATGTGTGGTATACCATTTCATGCGATAAATACATATATACCTAAAATGGTTGAAAAAGGATATAAAGTAGCAATTTGTGAACAAGTAGAAGATCCTAAAAATGCAAAAGGACTTGTAAAAAGAGATGTTGTAAAAATTATAACACCAGGCACAATAACAGACATTACAATGCTAGATGAAAAAAAGAATAATTATATTGCATCAATTATAAGAGAGAAAAGTAACATAGCTTTTTCGTTTTGTGATATATCTACAGGTGAATTTAAAGTTACAAGTTTTAATGGTATAGATAGTGATATAAAACTTATAAATGAAATATCAAGAGTTTTACCATCTGAAGTTATACTTCATGATAGTATTAAAAAGGACATTTCTCTTGTAAGTCAAATAACTAAATTATTTGATTTATATATGTCATATAGCAATAATATATCAAATACAACTGTATATGATAATGCAAGTATAAATAATAACTTAGATGAGATAGAAAAAAATTGTGTTAATTTGCTTTTAAACTATATTGATGAAACCCAAAAAACAAATATTGACCAAATAAATAATATTGAGAAATATAGTACAGAAATATTCATGCAACTTGATTCTTCAACAAGAAGAAATCTTGAAATATTAGAATCTAATAGGGAAAAGACAAAAAGAGGGAGTCTTCTTTGGGTACTTGACAATACAACAACAGCTATGGGAGGAAGAAGACTTAGAAGTTGGATTGAGGCTCCTTTGCTAAATTATGATGAAATTATAAAAAGGCAAAATGCAGTTGAAACTTTAATACAAAACAAAATGCTAATGGATGAACTTATTGAAAATTTAAAATCAGTTTACGATATGGAAAGACTTATATCAAAAATAGTTAGTTCATCTGCTAATGCAAGAGAATTAGTATCTTTAAAAACATCTCTTGAAAAATTACCTAAAATTAAGAATATATTAAGAGATATTATAAATACTAATAATGATACATATATAAATGATTTGTATAGTGAATTTAATACATTAGAAAATATATACACTTTAATTAATAATTCCATTGTTGATGATCCGCCTATTTCAATTAAAGAAGGTGGAATAATTAAGAGTGAGTACAATGAACAAATTGATGAGTACAGAAATGCTTCAAAAGATGGAAAAAAATGGCTTATGGAACTTGAGGCTAAAGAAAAAGAATTAACGGGAATTAAAGGAAAATGGCTTAGAATAGGATATAATAGGGTTTTTGGATATTATATAGAGGTTACAAATTCATATAAAAATATGGTGCCAGAAGATAGATATATTAGGAAGCAGACACTTGCTGGTGCTGAAAGATATGTAACAGATGAACTTAAAAAAATAGAAGAAAAAATACTTGGTGCAGAGGAAAAATTAATTGATTTAGAATATGAAATATTTTGTAATATACGTAATGAAATAGCAAAAGAAGTTATTGATATACAAAGATCAGCAAGAGTTGTATCTATTTTAGATGTTTTATGTTCTTTTGCAACAGTTGCAATTAATTATAATTATACGAAGCCAAACATATTAAAATCAGGAGAAATAAGAATTGAAGGTGGAAGACACCCAGTGGTTGAAAAATCTTTAAAGTCTGACTCTTTTATTCCAAATGATACATACTTAAACAATGATGATGATAGATTTTTAATAATTACAGGGCCGAATATGGCTGGTAAATCAACATATATGAGGCAGGTTGCTCTTATTACATATATGGCACAAATTGGCTCTTTTGTACCTGCAACAAAAGCTGATATAAGTATTGTTGATAGAATATTTACAAGGATTGGTGCCTCAGATGATTTGGCTATGGGGGAATCTACATTTATGGTTGAAATGCAAGAACTTTCAAATATTCTTACAAATGCTACAAAAAATAGCCTTATTATTCTTGATGAAATAGGAAGAGGAACTTCAACATATGATGGACTTTCAATTGCATGGGCAACTGTTGAATATATAGCAAATAAGGAAAAAATAGGAGCAAAAACTTTGTTTGCAACTCATTATCACGAATTAATTGATATTGAAAATCAAGTAGAAGGTGTAAAAAATTATTCAGTTGCTGTTAAAGAAAAAGGTGACGATGTAATCTTTTTAAGAAAAATCGTACCAGGAGGAACAGATGAGTCCTATGGTATATATGTTGCCAAACTTGCAGGAGTTTCTAAATCTGTTATATCACGAGCAAAACAATTATTAAGAGAACTAGAAGATGTAGATTTAGCAAAGAAAAGTATAAATAATAGAAAGAAAAAAATTACAACAGACGAAATACAGGTTGATATGTTTAATTACAAAATGGCTGAAATTACAAAAATATTGGAGAAAACTAATTTAGATGAATTATCTCCAAAAGATGCTTTAGACGTTTTGTATAGATTAAAAGAAAAATTAAACTAAGGAGGAAAATATAATGGCATCTATGATAATACATATTTGTATATCAAATATGGTAAAAGAAGAACTTAACTTATCTGATAAGTTTTTAGCTGGAAGTATAATGCCTGATTTAAAAAAAATGGCAGGATTTGATAGAGGAATAACCCACTATTTGAAATATGTTGTTGAGGATGGAAATGTTATGCATTTACCAGATTTGGATAAATTTATACAAGATAATACTTTTAAACTTTTAGACTTTAAGACACTAGGGACATATGCTCACTTAATAGAAGATAAAATTTGGTTTGAAAAGTTTGTAGGAAAATATATAAAATGGCATGATGAAAATTTAGGTCTTGTTACAAATTTAAAGACAGGAAAAGTTTATGATTTTGATAAATTTAGTAAAGAAATTTATTCTGATTATCTAAATGTGAATAAAAAGGTTATATCAAAATACAACCTTGATGTCGATAAAATAGCTAATAATATTAGAGAAGCACTCGCAGATGAAGTGTTAATAAAATGTTTTGATAGTTATATTAGTACTCTAAATAATAAATCAGATAGTTCAAAAATAAACTTTTTGACTGACGAAGATTTGGAAGAATATATATCAACGTCTACAAAAGAAGTAGTAAAACGCATAAATGAATTAAGATAGGAGGTAAATATGGGAAATATTGTTCTTTTAGATGAACATACAGTAAATAAAATAGCTGCAGGTGAAGTTGTTGATAGACCAGCTTCAATTGTAAAAGAATTAGTGGAGAATGCTATAGATGCTAAAGCAACATCAATTACGGTTGAAATACGAAATGGCGGAATAAAGTATATAAGAGTTCAAGATAATGGAAAAGGCTTTGCATCAGATGATGTTGAAATGGCCTTTGAAAGACATGCTACAAGTAAAATTAGAAAAGAAGAAGATTTAGCTAGTATAACTTCTATGGGATTTAGAGGAGAGGCTTTAGCTTCTATTGCTGCTATTTCTAAGGTATCATTAATTAGTAAAAATGAGAATGAAGATATTGGTACTAAGGCTTTCGTTGATGCTGGAACAATAAAATTTGTGGAACCATCAGCCTCTACTCAGGGTACTAAAATAGAGATATTTGATGTATTTTATAACGTTCCTGCAAGATATAAATTCTTAAAGAAAGATTCGACTGAAGCAGGATATATAGAAGATGTAGTTAGAAGAATGGCACTTTCAAATCCAAGTATTAGTTTTAAGTATATAAATAATTCTAAAACTGTTTTGCAAACATCAGGCAAATCTGATTTGAAATCAGTCATTTATGATATATTTGGAAGAGAAATTTATGATAATGTTATACCTGTAGAATATGAATATAATTCAATGAGTGTAAGTGGTGTTATCGGCCTTCCTAAAATTTCAAGATCTACTAGAATGCATCAATTTACCTTTGTAAATTCAAGATATATAAAAGATAAAACTATTAATGCAGCTTTAGATAGGGCATGCAGTGAAAAGTATGCAATAAATAAATTTCCATTTTGTGTTATAAATTTATGTATGAGTCCAAATCATTTAGATGTAAATGTCCATCCAGCTAAACTTGAAGTAAAATTTGAAGATGAGACCTCAGTTTTTGATGTAGTTTATCACGCAGTAAGACAAGCTATAGAAAATAAAAATAGAGAGGATAGTCCATTTACAAACATAAAAAAATTAGAAGATGAAAGTATAAGTAGAATTAGCTGTGATTTAAAAAATACGGGAGTAATTAAAGATAATATAAAAGAAAAGAAGTTTGAATTTAAATTTAATCCAAAAAGTACTTATGCAGTGGAAGAACCAAAATTAAATATATATGATATTGCAAAAAAAGAAAATGAAGATTTAAATACAAAAACTGTACAAGATATTTCTAGTATAAATAGTAATAAACCTCTAACCTATGAAATAGAAAATAAATTTGATAACACAAATGAACATATTAATAATGTGGATAACTCAGTCAAAAATATTCAAAAAGAAGAAGTAAATGTGGACAATGTAAGTCAAGAAAATATTAACAGTAATATTAGAGATGAAAATAACATTAAAAAAGAAGTATTATACAAGTATATAGGTAATATTTTTAATACATATATAATTATACAAATAGAGGAAAAAATGTATGTTATAGACCAACATGCAGCTCATGAAAGACTTTTATTTGAAGAATTTAAAGAAAGCTATTATTCTACTGATAGGAATATTCAAATGATGTTAATACCTGCATTAGTAGAACTTACTCCAAAGGAAAAAGATATTGTTATGGATAATATGTCAATGTTTGAAAGAGCAGGATTTATACTAGATGAGTTCGATGAAAAAACAATAAAGATTTCAGGTGTACCAAACATTGGATATAATATTGATTATACTGGAATGTTTAAAGATATCATTGATGAGATACTTGGAGTTGTTAAAACTGAAAAGGAAGAAAAAGAGCATAGATTTTTAGCTACACTTGCATGTAAAGCTGCTGTAAAAGGAAATATGAAACTAGATGTAAAGGAACAAACTTCATTAATAGATAAGATGGTAAAACTTGAAAATCCATTTACATGTCCACATGGAAGACCAACAGCTTTTGAAATGAGCAGATACGAAATAGAGAGAAAATTTTTAAGGAAATAAATATGAGAAAAAAGATAATATGTATTGGTGGTGCCACGGCTTCAGGTAAAACAGCTTTAAGTATAGCCTTAGCTAAAAAGATAGATGCAGAGATAATTTCTGCTGATTCTATGCAAATATATAGGGGACTAAATATTGGTACAGCAAAGATAACAAAAAATGAGATGGAAAATATTCCACATCATATGATTGATATTTGTAATATTGAAGATAAATTCAGTGTTGCAGATTTTAAAAATATGTGCTATGATAAAATAGATGAAATTATAAAAAGAAATAAAAATGTAATTATTGTTGGTGGGACAGGACTATATTTTAATTCTATTGTATATGATATGAGTTTTGAAAATAAAGTTGAACATAACGATTATAGAGAAGAATTAGAAAAAGTACTAAAGGAAAAAGGGAAAGAATATTTATATAAAAAATTATTAGAAACTGATCCTAAAAGTGCAGAAGTTATACATCCTAACAATGTAAAAAGAGTTATTAGAGCTTTAGAGCTTGCAAATAACTCTGGCAAATTAAAATCTATACATATGAAAGAGGAAAAAGAAAGATTGAAAAACTTTTACCATCCGAAATATGATTTTTATGTATACTACATTGATTTTCCCAGGGACGAGCTGTATAAAAGAATTAACAAAAGAATTGATGACATGATTGAAGAAGGCATTTTAGATGAAGCTAAAATGGTATATGATATGAAATTAAGTAAAGAGAATACATGTATGCAGGCAATAGGGTACAAAGAATTTTTTAAATATTTCGAGGGATGTAGGACATTAGAAGAATGTGTTGAAGATCTAAAAAAATCAACAAGGCATTATGCTAAAAGACAAATTACTTGGTTTAAAAATAAACTTAATTGTCATTATTTATTGGCTTATAATAATGTATCTGAAATGGTACAAGAAATAATAAATGATAGTAATACACTGAAAAATTATCAGTGCAATAATTATAGCAAAAATAACTGCTACTAT
>OJON01001201.1_pt1 | contig 14708 bp, 10 predicted proteins | sample 1598031 | NCBI WGS metagenome assembly OJON01 (sample SAMN01915216, study PRJEB22387) | human gut metagenome | isolation source: stool | host: Homo sapiens | place: USA | reverse complement strand
GTATTGACGAACGGCGGGTAGTTGCTCGTGTCGAATACGATCGAGGTGCAGGCCACGTCGTGGAACACGCCGGTCGAGCCTCCCCAATGCAGATAATACGGGGCATTGGTGTAGAGCCTTCCGAGCGACCCGTTGCGGTCGTAACGCCCCTCATAGAATGTTCCGCCCAAAGGTATCTTCGCCGTTTGCGTGCCGTTGCAGCGGATCGTAACGTAATAAGGTGCCGATACGCTTATCCGCTCTATTCCCGCGAAATCCTCGGCACCGGGCACTTTCCAGCCCAGAGGGCACGGATCGTAAATGGATTTATGGCTGGTGCGGCTGATATTGTTTTTCCCGGTCGTGACGTTGCCCCAGAGGTTCGGGTGGTGGTCGCAGAGCCAGTCCAGCGAAGAAGCCCACTCTTCCCAGTCCTCGAAGGATACGCCGTCCATATAGGTCGTAGGATGCGCTGTGGCCCATTCGAGGGTCATCACGTCGTAGGGCGACTCGGTTCCGGAAGTCCGCGGATCGCTCTCGGCATATTCGAATCCCGCGGCATAGACGGTCGGAGCCTGTATATAAGCGTCCGTCGCCGTGGCCGGATACGGGAACGGGTCTTTGCGACCCCACTGGTAGTAAAGGCCGCGCGAGGCGGGCAGTGTATAATCCGTTTCCAGCGCTCCGAGGTTACGATCCATAAAGACAGCTCCCGAAGCATAGGTCTGTGCCGTGGCCGCCGGATCGTAGTCCACGGCCCAGATATGCCACGACCAGAGGCATTCCCCACGGCTGTCGAAAAGCCCGACCACGGCGTTGCCGTGCGTCGTACCGGTCGTAAAGGTGATTCGTCCGTCCTGATATCGCACATCCTTAACGATCGCCTCGCTCAGCGTTCCCGTCTCCCACAGTATGCGGGCAGAGACGCCCGACAGACGCTTGGGAGTGACGTTGAGCGTCGTGCGGCCGTTACCCATCGTCGCGGCGTCGAACGAATAGGAGGTATTCAATTCCGGCGCGATATAGCAGTTGGCCGTACCCTCGTCGTCGAGCGGCCGGGTGTTGGCCGTGAATTTCGGAAAGATCGACGCATCGTTCGATGCGGGGGTGTAGAGATAGGTCGTCGATGACGACAGCCGCTGCGTATAGCCGTCCGTGGTGTACCATCCCTCGAAGCGGTAGCCCGCGGCAGGAAGCGCCACCAGCGTACAACCCATCTCGTGACACATGACGACGTGATTGCGCGTTCCGGAGATTTCAGCGTCATAGAGCGCTTGGGAGACGTTCACCCAACCTTTGCCGTTGTCGGCAGTCTCGACGACGACCTGAAGGCGGTTTGCAAAGCGGCGGCGGAAGTCGAACGACTGCGCAAGGCCCGCATCGTCTTCGACCGTTACGGTATAGACTACTTGGGAGTTCGCCGTAGTATAGACCGGAAGGTCGTAGTAAAGGAAATATTCATTCAGCCCCGGTTGGTTCGCAAGCTCCAGATCGCGGCCCGTGCCGATGGAAGCATCGTCCACGAGCAGGCGATCCCTGTCGCCCTGCGAGGCCGTGATGTGTCCCCGCAGCGTCAGGGGCGCCGGATCGCCCTCCACCTCGACGAACAGTTCGCCCATCACGTCGTATGTGCAGTAGCCGCCGATCGCATTTTCCGCGTAAGAGTCATAGACGTTGAGCGTATAGCTGCTGACACGGGTGTCGACCTCGCTGTCGCCAAGGATCGAAATCGCGAGCCGGTAATGTACGTTGGCCCGGACATTGAAATCCGTGGTGTTGTTATCGCCCAGGTAAATGTAATAGGCCAATACCTTAGCTCCCCGTACAGCCCGGATCAGAAGATACGACGCATTCGCGGGGGCATTGTCCGGATTCTTATCGCGCTGGTCGGTAATGGACGGAACCGTGCCCTGCATATTCGGAAGCAGATAGCAGTTCCCCGAAATATGCTGTCCCGAAATCCCGCTTTCCGGGCAGTCCGTGTAGTCGTCGGGGGCGTCCGACGGCCGGGCCGCCACGTCGAAGACCGACACCGCACGCGGCACGGAACAAAGCTGCACGGAGCGAAGCTCGATGTCTGCGGGTTTGACGGCGATATCGTAGGATACCTTCGTCACGACACGCTGCACCTCCACGACCGGAAGTGTCAGAATACCGCCGGACGAGGACGTGATCGTAACGTCGCCCTCATAGGACATCGGCAGCGTATCGTACTCGTCGGCGTGCGTAACGGTGAAGTCTTCCGATGCGGGATTCTCACCAAGGTCACGGCCCATATTGGCGGCGATACGCATCCGGTAGTTGCCGGGCAAGGACGTGAAGCGCAGCGTCGAAGAGCTCTGGTAGCGGTGCAGGACGATCTCGCCGTCATCGTCATAGAGATAGAGGTTCAGGTCGCGGAGCGCCTCTTCGTCCGTAGTGCGGGTTACGGCCGTCATCGGGTCGGGACATACTGTCAGCCGAACCGAAACGCCGCGGGGATGAGGGCATGCCGACCTGTCTTCGGCGATGCAGCCCATAAGGGTCGCGGCAAGACTTATCGACAGGATATATAATAATCTTTTCATAGCTTTGAAAGAAAAAGGGCTCCGCCCGAAACACAGGACGGAACCCGGTACGACATGCGGACTATGCTCCCAGTTCGACGGACTGCGTGACGGGTGTCTCCCAGTCGGCGACGGTCACCGTCACGGCGCAATCCTGACCTACGAGACCTGTGATATTGGCCGCGATACGGTAGTAGCCGTTGCGCAGGATCTCGCCCGCGGCCTTGCCCGTCAGCTCCACCGAGTAGGTCACCTCCGAGCGGTCGTCCGTGGTCGAGCCGTTGCCGTCCAGATCGTATGTAGCGTTGATTTCCAGCAGCACACGGTTTCCTGCCGTTAAAGAGCCGTTCTCGAAGCAGTAGAACAGGGCGTTGTATTTACCCGATGCCGCGGCGAGGGTTTGGGTATGCGTGTAGCTCATGGCCCCGGGCGTCGGCGTGCCGGCTACGACCGAAGACTGAGAGGCTGCCTTGGAGAGTTTTACGGAGTTGATCGTGAGCTCTCCGGCGTACTTGTCGGCGAACGACGGGTCTATGGTCGTCTGGAGGGCCACTTTGGCTACGGTACGTTTGAGCGTGATGCCTACCGACGTCGTGGAATTCACGGCGCCGATGGTTTTCGATGTCGAGCCCGACATCACGAAGCCGCCCGAACGTTTGGCCGCGGAGGACACTTCGGCGAAGGTGCCGTTATAGTCGGCAGCCGACTTTTCCACGAGGGCCGTAAGGGCTGCGCGGGTCTTGGCCGACGAGGCGTCGTAGTTCGCTACGGCGTAGAATGAGCACTCGGTGCCGGCCGCAGATTTGGGAAGCGCGAAGGTCGCCGATTTGGAAGCGAGCTCCGACGAAGTGAAGTCACGGCGGATGATAAGTGCTCCGCTATTGTCGAAGGCGAAGACCGAGAGCGACGAGAGCGAGGATTCCCACGCCTCGGCCTTGGCCGAAGTGTCGAAGAATGCGCGGGTGTCGGCCTCGTCCGCTCCGGTGAGCGTGATGGCGATCCGTGCAGTGTCGGATGTTTCAGGCATCGCGGGGTCGAGCGTGTCGTCGGTTTTGTCGCACGAGGCGAACAGGGCGGCGGCTATGGCGGCCGCAGCAAAAAGAATCTTTTTCATCGTGTAATAAGAAATTAAGTGAATGAACTATTTACGCTTGTTGCGTTTTGGATATCGGGGTTGTTCGGAGTATGGGACAGGCGGCTTTTCCTTGCGCGCCGGGCTGCGGTAGCCGGGAACGCCGTTCTCGTCGATCCATGTGCGGATGCCAGTGCGGAGTTCTTCCTTGAGCTGCCGGAATTCCGGACGTTCCGAAAAGTCGTCTTTCAGATCGTAGGCCCGAAAGATTGGAGCGCAGATACGCACCAGTCGCAGGGCGATCTCCTGTCGTTGGTTTTCCGGAATGATCGGGAAGTCCGTGGCGAGGATCAGGTGGACGGTGTCGTATTTCGAAAAGAGCAGACCCCGGAACAGGACTTTGTCGGCGGCACGGACGGCCGAAGCGGCAGGCACTCCCAGTTCAACGCTTTGTGCGTAGCTTTCGAAGGCCAGACGGCTGCGCCGTTCGATCATCACATGGTGGAACTGACGCGGAGGATGGCGTATTTCGAGGAAATGCCGCAGGCGCTCCCGGAACCATTTTTCATCGGGGGTTTCCATCGCAGGAGCGGATTAGCGTTTGCGACCGCGGCCCTGACCCTGATCCGGAGCCTGCTCCTGCGCTTTCTCGGCCTTCTGCTCCTGCTTTTCCTGTTGCTCCTGACGGCGCTGCTGCGAGAAATCGTAGACCACGCCGTTCGAGCGGGGGTCGATACGCAGGATACAATTCAGCGCCTTGCCGTTCTTGCCCAGAATGGGATGTTCCTTCTCTTTCGAACAATCCAGACCTTCGGGGCTCAGCAGGGCCGTGCGCTGACGGTCGTCGAGCTGTTTGTCGAGTTGCGGAGAGATATAGGGGCGGCTGAACTGGTAGTCGGTCATCTTGTATTCGTTCGAGAGGACATCGAAGCCCACTTTGCCTGAATAGGTGATGTCGCTGCCGCGCATGGAGCAGCCTTCGACGAAGACGCGGCCGCCCAGAGCCAGTTCGTTCTGCTGCGTATCATCCAGACGCACGCCGTTGAAATAACGCAGATCGGGAACTTCGTTTTTCGGAATGGTGACAAGGCGGTTCGTCGCGGGATTCAGCGTGGCGAAGCACCACTCCTTCTCTCCCGTGTGCGGATTGGGAAGTTCGTACAGCCGGTCGGGGGTCTTTCCGGCCAACAGCTGCTCCTTCTCACTCGTGGAGAACATCATCCGGTACTCTTCGCGCTCGAACTCCGGACGCGGAAGGGCACTCGTCAGACCGACCTGCACATCACCGTTCATGTCCTTATAGGGATGCAGGGCGAACTGACCTGCGACGGGAATATTGCCGATCTTGAGGGTCACGTCATGCAGGTCCGTCGTCGGAAGGCCGTGCTTCATCGCCTCCAGTTCTTTGGGAGTAACGATGATACCCATCTCTTTCAGCTCCTGCAACTTCAGATCCGGAGTGTCGAACTTGACCTTTTCGAGTTGGTACGAGGTGACGCGATGATCGTAAAGGGCTTTGAGGCCCTCAGGGTCTTTGGGATTGTCGGCAAGGCGCAGCAGCGATTGTGTGACTTCGCTGGCCTTGTCGGCGGCGACTTTCAGAAAATGAAACGGCTTGGCGTTCTCCTGCGACATGAAGCCCTTGATGAAGGCCGCGACTGCGGAGCTGTTGCGAAGTTCGTAGAACGCCGGTTTGTTGGCCGTGAGCGGTTGCGTCGTCGTAACCTTGTATTGGTTACCGCTTTGTTTGAGGTCGGAGACGGCCTCCACGGCGCCGTTCTGCTCGTTGTAGAGCAGGAGCGTTTCCTTGTACTTCGGATCGGCCTGTTCGGGGGTCTGAATCGGTTTTTGATTCTGATTTTCTTCGGGCATAACACAAAATGTTTTAAGTGAAACAAAAGGTTCATGCCGCGAATATAGAAGCATGTTTTCCGAAACGATGCCCATGTCCGCTCCAGTCCGCTCCAGTCCGCACCGAGGCAAAAATTACGGTTTTTTCTTGGGTAAAAGTTTCGCGAGATCCGGATCGGCTTCGATACGTGCGATCTCCCGGCGGACAAGCTCCGCAACGTCGGCTTTGACACGGTAATAATTCTCTTTGACGATCTCCTCCATGTGATCCTTGCCGTCCTCACCGACAAAAGAGGATATTTCGGGAATGGGGACATAGGCTGCTGTTTCCGCCTTGACCTTATCGTTGTCGATGACGATCTCGGCATGGAAGATCTTCTGCTCGATACGCTCGTCGAAGTTGTCGGCGACCGAGCCGACGAACATGCCCTGCGTGAGGTTGGAGATTTTCGAGGCAGGGATCAGTGTTTCCAACTGCGTATTGGTCGAGGTGGTGACGTTCTCGTTCGATACCGAGTGCGACTCGCGCAGTTGCACGATCTTGCCGAAACGCTCCGACAAGGTGCGGGCCGTGTCGCCCACGACCTGTCCCGAGAAGATATTGCCCACAGTATTAGTGATGACCTTGGCCTCTTTCTCCCCGTAGTCGCGCTCCAACTGCGAAAAGTCCTGAAATCCCAGACAGACGGAGACCTTGTTCGAGCGGGCCGTGGCTATGAGGTTATCCAGCCCCCGGATATAAATCGTCGGTAGTTCGTCGATGATAAGCGACGATTTCAATTTCCCCTTTTTATTGATAAGCCGGATAAGGCGCGAATTATAGAGTCCCAGCGCCGCGCCGTAGATGCTCTGCCGGTCGGGGTTGTTGCCCATGCAGAGGATTTTCGGCTCCTCAGGGTTATTGATGTCGAGTGTAAAGTCATTGCCCGTAAGCACCCAATAGAGCTGCGGAGAGATCATACGCGAGAGCGGGATTTTCACCGATGCCACCTGTCCCTGCAACTGATCCTGCGCATTGCTTTTCCACGCATCCATAAAGGGTGAGAGGTAGTTTTCCAGTTCGGGATAAGATGAAAGAATCGGGAAAATCTTTTCGAGAGGTTGGCACAGAAACTCGATGGCGTGCGGGAAGGTACAATAATGTCCGTTGTCATAGATTTTCAGGTACCAGATGATCGCCGCCAGCAGAATGACGGCCGAATCGGTGAAGAAGTCACCCTGCTTGTCCACCCACGTCTTATTGAGGTTCAAAAGCGTGACGTAGGCGCTTTCGTAGGCATCCGAGATATCGTCCATGAAGCGGGCGTCGATGGGATTGCAGCGGTTCGAGCGGCGGGGATCGTCGAAGTTGATGATGCAGAATCTCGGTTTGACGGCGTATTTGTCCAGATGCCGGAGCAGGTGGTTGTAGGCAATGCGTGTAAGGTCGTCGAATTTATAGTCGTAGACGAGCATCGAGAAACCCTTCTCGATATGCTGTTTGATATAGTTATTTAAGACCGCGTAGCTCTTACCCGAACCGGGAGTTCCGAGGATTAGCGTCGCACGGAACGGGTTGATGACATTGATCCATCCCTCGCGCCATGCTCCTTTATAGCGGTAACGGGTGGAAAGATTCACTGAATATTCGTTGTTGAGATAACGTTCTTCCTGAAGGAAATTTTCATTGCGGTCATTGAACGGGTCGTCGGCAAGCGGCTGTTTCATCAATCGCCGCAGCCACACGCCGGCGGCCAGCAGGCTGAGGTAGCCCGCACCAAGGGTCAGCGTGTAGCTCCAGCCCTGGAAGCCGATCCCAGCGGGCAGCGACAGCAGAAAGCCGTTCAGAAAGAACAGCGGGAAGCCGAGGCAGGCGGCAGCGACGATATGCCGCCTGTCGACCCTGCCGTTGCGGACGCTCTTCGTGCCGTAGCAGCCAAGCGCGAGGAACAGAAAGGCGCAGAGTTTCGTAATGACGGGAGAGGAGAAAAGAAGAGTTGTCCGCTGGATATCGAGCAGGAGACGGTCGGCATAACCGTAGGTCAGGCCGCATGACGAGAGCCATTCGTAGCAATACCAATACACGTGCAGCACCAAAAAAAACACGCCCAGCCCGCGGGCGAACTGCACGATATTTTCAAGGGCTTTCAAATCATCTTCCTGTTGCATGGCAGAGAATATTAAAAGTCCCGAAGATACATCTCCGGCAGAAAAACAGGTACCCATGTCCGCTCCAGTCCGTCACTGTCCGCACCGCATAAAGAACGCTCCGAGAGATGAATCCCCGGAGCGTGATGCTGAATAAAAACAGACTGCCTATCGCTGGCTGTAGGCAATCAGATTGTTGCGCAGGATGTCGAGAAAATGCGTCAGACGCAACTTTCGGTTGATGAGCGTATGGCGGCACTGCTCCGGGTTGTTGATACGGACGTTGAAAGTTCCGGAAAGCACATCGACAAGTGTCGCCAGATCGATCCGTGTGCCGTCGATGCGGCGTATGGCTCCGGAGAGTTGCAGGGCCGTAGCAAGCTCCATGATATCCGTAGGTGTGAATTGCTCGGAGAGGAACAGCGGCGACTTGGGGACTTCGACCGACACCGGGGCGGCGATGGACGGATAACGAACCCGGGTAAAGACTAAACGGATCTCGAAATTCGTCAATAGAAGCGCCGATTTGAGCAACAACACTTGCGGAGATTCCTTTTCGACAATTCGCTCCTGCAACCGCATCAGGCAGGATTGGAGGCGGGCAAGTTCGTGCAGCAGGTCGAGGGACGATTTACAGGATTGAACAGTAAGACCGTGCAGCAGGTCGATGTAATCTTCATAGGCAGCGTCGAGAGTCTTCTGCTCAGGGGACAGTAATCGTCGGTTGAGAGATGTTTCGAGCAGGACGATAAATTGGCTTTTGTCCAAGTTTTCCATAATTCGACTTACACAGAATTGGTTGGTTTGCTTTGCAAAAATAGGAATTTTCAGGATACCCAATTACATGTCCGGATATCCGCCCGGATATAAAAAATCGAAAAAAATCATTCATCTTCCTTATTCAAGGAATAAAGCAGTGCATCGGTAAATTTTGTGCGATCTTTCTTGCGTTCCAGAACACGGCGTTTGACATCAGTCGGATCGCCGAGTTTAACATGCAATGTATTCTCGAAGACCCGAACAACCAAATTGAATGGAGCTGTCGAACCATCTGCCAGCACGAAAGGAGGTGGAGTCATCCGATCGAGTCCGCAAAGGATTTCCGAAACGCTGATCGCAGGATAGTGTTTGGACCAATGGAGCGGTGAAGTAAATGCAGGTTCAGATATGAAAGATCGCGGGTGTTCAATACGATGATATAACAACTCTTTTTCCAAGCAGATAAATTCGAGAGTCATGTCGACAACCCGGTGTATATATGGCGGAAGCGAAACGGACGGTTCATGAATTCGAGAAAGCAGAAATCGAAACTGGATTTGCGTATAATTTAACGTATGTAATGCCGACAGACAATCTGTGTCATCGCAAAGTGCTGTAATGAGGCGGGCAAATTTCAAAAAGTAAGTTTGCAGCCTTTTTTCAGAAACAACTTTTCGATTCAATGATTTTAAGATGGCTCTGAACAAAGATGTATGCAACAATTTGTCCATCTATATTTGTCGTTTATTACAATGAATTAAATTGCATATATTGTATCTGTAGGATAATTTTCTTATCTTTGCCAAACGGCGAATAGCTGTCGAATCCTGTCATCGACACCTGAAAATGCTACAAAGACAAGATGGACGGGATGATAGGGGAAATCGTGCAAAAAACAGCACGGGCTTCTCCTATCTGTTCATCGGGTTGTAGCATTCCTCAGGAGTCAATAGGTTAAGTCCGTGCTTTTATTTTATGCTATTTCATTTATGGTTTAACCGAGAAGTTTGATTTTGCTACAATAAATTTATAATTTATGCGTTTCATAAAGAAAATACCGGTTACGATTCATTAAAAGTGAATTTTTCAATACAAAAAGACTTACAGATGCTCACATTCTGAATCGGTCAACATTTACATCCGGATATTTTCTTATTGCCGTTCGAATATTCTTCGAACGGCTTTTTTATCCGAAAGTTAAAAACACCCGCACACCTCAAAAGATGTGCGGGTCAAAATCGGGGCGCTTACAGATGCTCAACCGATTCTAAACAGGTCAACAAAATACATCTCAGAGGAGTTATTCGGCCGTAGCCTCGTCGTAGGTGATGGTATAACCGCTGCTGACGAACGTCCAGTCCTGCGGGCGGTTACCATTCTCGCAAGTAACGGTTTCCTCCCAAGCTCCATCGGCAATGGAATTGAACAGTGACAGCTGGTTCCGTTCAGATGTCCGGCGCAGGTTGAAATGCATGATCGCTCCGTAACCGGCCTCGGTCAAATCATAGGCATAATTGCCATACTGACTAATCTGATCGGCGGAATAGTAATTACCCAGATTGATCGACATCGGGGCATAGTGCTCCTTGGTTACGCCGGCAACACTGATGCTGGTGTTGTAATACGCAAAATCGGAATAGACATAGTCGAGTTTGGCACCTGCCGTTGCGTTGATTTGGCTGGAACCGCCGGTATTGTACTGGAAGAGGGTAATCAACTTGCCGGCGGGCAGCTTGGCGCGCAGTTTGGTGATCAGGTTGCCATACGAACCGGAAACGGAGGTCACCGTGCCGCCGTACTCGTTGTCGAATCCGATACCGTCGAGTCCGTACTTATTTACGGCATAGGCGAGAATCGTTGCAAGCTGGTCGGCCTGCGTGTCATTGAGACTCGTGAAGTCGATATTCTGCCAGTTGGGCAGGATGGTGAGCACGACTTTGATGCCTTTGGCTTGCAGGCCGGCTACATAGGTGGCGGCACCGCCGTTTTCGAGCAGGTTGGTCATCTTGTCGTTCAGATAGAGGGTCGGACGCACTACTCCGTTGACCGTCTCCTTGTTGAGATTGGCGGCGAAGAACTCCACGATATCGGCATAGGCCGAACCGTCGGAGAGCAGGTAGTCGCCGGCATTAAGCGGGTTCACGTCGTTGGTCTCGACATAAATGGTGACCTTCGGAGTTTTGTCCCCGTAAGCACGTGTTTTGACGACTGGTTCCTGGGCCTTGTCCATCGTCGGTTCTTCTGCCTGCTGGCAAGAGATCATCATACCGGCACCCACCACGAGGGCTGCCATCAGTTTCAAAGTCTTTTTCATAATACAAAAATTTAAGGTTAATAGATAGTAGTTAGTTGCTCCGGTTAAAGAGCCATGAGAGAGTGATTAGGGAAGAACACAGGTGTATTTTGTCGACCGTTTTTATCAATTCCAGTCTTTCAGCCATTTGCCGTAATTGAATCTGCCCTCGGATATTTCAGAGAGCCTGTTTTTATCGAACAGGTAATCATATCCTTTTCTGTTCCCCAAAATGAGGCTGTTTTCAGGGTCCATAAACTTACAATGCATTGCAAATGTACCGTCCCATGCTGTTTCATAATTGTCCTGCAAATGGGCGCGCAAATCATCGAAGACAATGATATTGTTCGGTCTATAATCGGCCAAAATCCAGTCTATAAGAAAGCCCGGCTCCCGCATCATGGCCTCTTCTTCCGTTTGGGCAGCAGGATAGATGGGAAAGTTGATGCAGCCGTACCGATCCTTGGGCAGATTGGCAATCGGCTTTTGCGTATAGGTGGATACATACTCCAGTTCGGGATGCCACGGGTCGAGCAGCTGCGGGGCCTCGCTGTTGCTGTTGTAACCCGACCATGCGTAGTCAATGTAATCGCCGACGGCGATTCCGCCCGTCGCTTCCGTATCCCAGAAAGTAGCGGTCGGCTCCTCGTAAACCGTGACCGTCAGTAATTTTTCCGTGCCAAGTGCCTCGCGCAATGCCTTGATGAGCTTCGGATAGGAGGTCGTGTTCACGGCCGGCATACCCTCCTTGCCGTAGCCGGAATTTCGATCCCAGAGGTTTACACCGTCGAGTTCGTATTGTTCGATAACGGTCTTGACCTGCGCTGCGAAGTCTTCGATTTGAGCATCGGTGAGGTTGCAGAACCCGAGCCCCTTGCCTCCGCCTTCGATACTGATACATACCTTGCGTCCGTGTTCCTGCAACGGACGGATATATTTCGTCGATTGGCTGAGCACATAAGTCATGTCGGTTCCGAGATCAAGCAGGGCGCGGCCGGCTGCAGCATCGTAGCCGACCTGGACAGTGCGCAGGTTGACGATGTTGCCTACGGTACCGTACCACGCCACGGTCGTGCCGCGTGCCACTTTCTTCCGCATGATGTAGTCCTGCGCCAACAGCGGCTGAAAATCGTTCGTATTGACATAGAACACGAAGAACAGGTCGTGGCCGTCGTGCAGGGTGTATTCGTCGGTGTAGGGTTGGCGAACCGAAACGTTGTAGTAAAGCGTCTTGTCCGCGTCCGGTGCGTCCTGTGCAGCGACCGTAAGCGGTAGTACATATTCCCCGGCGGCAAGTCCGCTTGCCGAGAACTTGATACGTTTCAATTCCGAGCGCTGCGTTGCGGCCGAGAGGTCGAGCGTCTTGCCGTCGGGAAACTCGTAATTCGCCTCCGGCAGCAGCGTGCGTTCGATTTCATCTCCGGCATCGTAGTCATTGAGCAAAGATGCATCGCACCATGCGTCGAGCGAATATCCCGCTGCCGCCGGCTGTGTCTGCCTCAAGTAGAAGTTCTTCGTCATAACCCCTCCTTCGGTCAGCAGCACATCGACCCTATTTTCCACGGAATTGCTGCTGCACAACATCACATGAACCTCTTCGATGGAACCTTTGTCGGGCAACTTCCCGCTTTCCTGCATCACGGGATCGGCCTCGCAGGCCGTAAGGCCCGCGAGTGCCGCCGTGCAGAGAAGCGTTACCACCCCTGTTTGCAAATCAAAAATCGTCTTCATAGTTACTCGTTGTTTTCGTTAAGTTTCGGGATCTCGATGCCCTGCGGCCAAATGATGTCGTACTTGGCGACGCCGTCGTTGCCGTACATCGAATAGTCCTTGACCGTATTTCCCGAGGCATCGTTGCATTTCCAATACCCCAAAAGCGTCGGATCGTTCTCCGGGTTTTCGATTTCATACATATTTTCCCAAATCTGTTCCGGCGTGCGGGCCACAGACCATACACGCGCCTCGGCGATCTTGCCGTTCAGAGGCCGATAGTCGTCGTAGGAGCGGCCGATGAAGAACTGATAGGCCTCGCTCAGGCCATCGTACCCCAGTTCTTCGTACTGGGCCTTGTCGCCCTCGGGAGCGGTGTTCCACAGGTCGTAGAGCGCCCGCATGGCCAAGTTGATGCAGTTCTTATCGTTCTGCGTCGTGATGCCCACGCCCGTGACTTCGCTCTGAATCTGCCCGTCGACGTAGATGCGGGCCGTGCGGGTATTCTGGTCGTAGGTGCAGGCCACATGGTACCAGCGCCCCGTTTCGAGATGCTTCATCGCGTCGCGTCCGGGAATCTTGCCGAAGCCCGAGCCACTGCCCGAACCGTCGAACTGCAACTGTTCGCGCTCGAAATTCGTGTCGCCGATACGCAGCAGCAGGTACTGCTCGACGCCCATGACGGACGAGATGTTGACGGGATTGCCTTCAGTATTGGTTTTCACGAATTCGTCGATGTAAATCAGGGCCTCGTAGGTCACAGCCCGCAGGCCGTTCCAATCCTTGCTGCTTTCGGAATACTTATCGAGGGTCGGGAACTCGATCCAGTTGTCCGTAAGTTGTGCCGCGACGGTGATGGCCGAGGAGCGTTTGACGACGTAGTAAGCCACGTCGGAGCCGTGCAACACATCGATCGATGCGCTACCGATGCGTACTGGAACCAGATAGGTTTCGTCGATTGGCAAAGCTCCGGTCTGCTCATCTCCTTCTCCGGTGAGTTCACGGAGGCGCAGCGTGACAGCATCGGAGGTCGTCTTCCCTGCCGGAATGGTCACAGTTTCGGACAGCAAAGAATAATATTTTGAATCGAGCATCGTCCACTCCGTACCGTAACGGGCATTGTACGTCCCGACGAGCGACGGGTCGACCGTGAGCGTCACCGCCACATCCTGTCCTGCCGGATATGTCAGTACCGCCTGCAACGCGCAATCGTAGGTAGCCCGGGTGTTGCTGAAGGTCGTGAGCTGTGCGTCGCTCGTCGAAGCGACGTCGAGGTATACGACATTGTCGAACTTGTGATTGTCATCGCCGTAGTTCTCGCAGGCCGTGAAAGCCACGAGCGAAACGAGAACCGCCATTAGTATCTTTTTCATGTTCATGACTGTCTTTATTTAGAGGGGTTCAACGTTTGTATCGCCTGCCGGATGGTTTGGTAGTTCATCTCGGAATGGTAGTAATCTTCGGCAATATTGTAAGCCGCAAGCCCCGCATAAGGCCCGAGTTCGACGACGCGGCGCGACATTTCGTCGACGGCGGCGTGCTCGGTGCGGTCTTCATCAAACAGCGCCGCATTGATTTCGGCGGTCAGCAGCAGCCGATTGGCCTCGATGCCGGCATAGTTAACAGCGTGCAGGGCATGGAGTCTCACATCCAAAACATTTTCGAGTTTCTCCGTATCGAGGATGACGTAATCCATCTTTGCACGGTCGGTGGCAGCGAGCGACAGGGGATTACCCTCGAAAACGAGGAGCTGACCGTCAGTTCTGGCCGTGGCAAGCCTATCAATAATGCGAGCCGTGGCATCCGCAGCCAACGGGTCGGTCGTGAACGAGTAGCCGTCCATGCCATTGGCAGCGACGGCAACGACGACCTTATCCAAGTAGGCGTCGAGCGCCGCCGCATCGGCGAATTCCTCCGCACGAGCGGCATAGTCGATCTGATAGAGCACCTTCGTGCCTTTCTCGTGCATGACGGACATGTCCTCGGCGTCGAATTTCGAGAAGTTGTCGGCGTTGGTCAGCGTCACGATGTCCAGCGAATCCGGAAGGCAGCGCATGAAGTCCTGCTCTCCGGTCGCTTTCTCGGGAGAATTGTGCATGCGGGCATAGACGATGAAATGCTCCGACTGCTTGTAGGCCCTCAATGTCGCGGTGTACTCGGCCCATAGGGCAGGATCTTGCTCCCAAGGCTTTTTGACCGTACTGTCGAGTGCCTCCGTTTCCGTCCAGTCGCTGCACGAGACGAGCGACAGCATCGAAAACAGCGCCAGCAGCGTGAATATAAAGTTCTGTTTCATAGCTGTTAGTTGTTATAAGATTTGCAATCCCACCATACACGGGTTCCCATGACGTCGCCCGTGCGGTTGCCGTTC
>OJON01001198.1_pt1 | contig 14714 bp, 7 predicted proteins | sample 1598031 | NCBI WGS metagenome assembly OJON01 (sample SAMN01915216, study PRJEB22387) | human gut metagenome | isolation source: stool | host: Homo sapiens | place: USA | reverse complement strand
AGTCCTGTGCTTCCTTGCGGTTAAAGCGTACAATCTTCTGAATGTTTCTCTTTCTCATAATCGGTATCTTCCTTTCTCTTTACTCTGCAATCTTTGTTAATCTGGAATAAGCACATCATCGTAACGCCAAGACAACTGCCGAGCAGTGTTCCGGCGGCGATAAGTAATAACTCTCTCAAATCAAGTTCTCCTTTCTCACGGGGTATTAGGGGCAACCCCTAACGAGCCTTTTACCGTTTGGGAAACTGTGTTTATCCAAATGGTCTGCTCGCTAAGATTAAACATCTCCTCTGGGTTGCCCCGTTCTCAGGCTACTATCTCTCATAATCCTTTGATTTCGGCTTAAAAGGTTCAGCCACGATATTGCCGCCCACTTCCTTAGAAAAGCGTTCAGGATACTTGAACTGTTCCTTATACTTCTTCATCATATCGTCCGGCAAGCTCTGAAAGCTCTCACTCTCAGGCGGTGCATAACAGATAAAGAACTTGCCGCAGATAATATCAACCATCTCTTTCTTATCATTGTCCTGCACATAAACTGCACGGTTAAGCGGAAGTCCTCTTACCTTTCCTTCCTCATTACAGATGATTGCAACGTCATCGTCAAAGGGCATATATTCCTCAATATCCCCGCCGACAACCTCCTGCATTGCTTCCAGACTGTCGTCGATTACAATTTCCTTCGGGTACTTTTCCGGTTCTACCAAGAGAACTTTAATCTTTGTATCATTCATCGTTCTTCATTCCTTTCGTGTGTTTTTTTATTGTAAATTCCCATCCGCATACAAAGAAAATCGTTGAAGTCCTTACCTGCTTTTGGTGGTTCATCAACGATTTCATACTTATCCGGCAGAATGGTTTTTAAGGTCTGTGCTGCCTTTCTGCCCGCTATATCATTGTCAAAATGGATACGGATTTTCCTGACAGATGGGTTACTGCCAAGATACTTTTCCAGTGCAATCGGCACTTTACTGTCCTCAATTTTCTTTGCCGGAGAATACACCCCGGACAGCGAAACAAAGCTCATTTCTTTCCAATCCTGCCCGTTCAGCTTCGCAAGCGTGGCATAGGATAACAGGTCTATGGCACACTCAAAGAGGTGTACTTCCTCCAAGTTTTCCTTACCAAGCCGAAAAGAATAATCTTTTTTACTGCCACTGCAATCGCCCATAATCCTACGCTTATTCGTGGAACGGTAGGCTGCATATTTCGGCTCTTTCTTCTCGTCATAGCCTACGAACACAACATTGTGATACGGCAGACTCTCAAAGATAAGGTCATTAGAGATACAGTAATTGATGATTTCAAAATCTATTCCTCTCCCGAAAAGATACTCTGTAATCACTCTGTTGGAAGCACATTTTTCAGGGAGAAGAAGCGGTTTGTTTTCCTCTTTTGGCTGTGGCTTTTCATAGACCGGAGCCTGAATCGCTGTGTGTCCGATAATGGTTTCCACCGCTTCAAGGAAGCTGTAACCTTTGACCTTAATCAGATAATCCAAAGCACTCCTGCCACCGATACCTCTCGACCACCATATCCATTTCCCATTTGAAATCTTCAAACTGTCGTGGGTTCTGGTGCAATAGGTGTTACCTGAAAACTTAACCAACTCATACGGTTCATAATTTCTCAGGTAGGTTAATAAGTCCATCTGCTTCGCCTGAATGATTAACTCAGGTGCGATAAATGGCATATCGACCACCGCCTTTCTGTTTATCTCTCATACGATTTCTCCTTTCTGCCGCCGACTGCTTCGCCCTCATCAGGCTCTCCGCCGACAATCTCATTTTCCTTTTTATCCATATTGAGCAGGATATTCAGCTCATCAAGTCGAGCAGTTTTTGCCTTCAATTCTTCCTCTTTGGCAAACGGCTTTTCGATTTCCTGCTTCGCTGTTTCAAACTGCTTTTCCGTATTTTCAAGGCTGTTTTTCGTATCAGCAAGTGTTTCTTCAAAGCGTTCAATGCCGTTATCTATTCTCACAATATTACCGTGAGAATCATCGCCAAGCGGTACATCTCTGCTCGTTTCGCCTTTTAATTTCACAACATAATTACGCTGAACCGTATCAAAATACAGTTCCATTTGAAAGCCACGGTACTCGCCAAGTGGTATCGCATCGGGACTGTTCATTGACTTGCAGGCATTGATGATTGCCTGACCTGCTTCGGCTTTTTCGGAATAAGAAACACCCGATACCGTCATTCCAAGCGGCTGCTCGTCTATCGGTTTCGGGTGTAATTTTGCTGTTTCAACATCTTTTGTAAGTCCCTCTACACGGGATTTCAAGTAAGCAATCTGTTGTGGGTAGAACTTGATGACCTTATCCTCCAGTCCATATTTCTCTGATAAGAAATTGGATTTTAACATCTTTAGCTTCTGTACTTGAATGTCTAAGTCCATCTTTTCTTTGATATATGGATTACCTGTTGCAAGCATTTTTATCTCTGCATAGGACAGTGCGGTTTCATCAATATCCTCTGCCGACCTAACCGGAGATTTGCTCGTCATAATCTGACTTGCGAACTTCTGCTTACCTTCCACAAGCTGATAGAGGTATGCATCAAAGGTCTGCTCTGTTACATAACGGTAAATATCAACCTGCGGATTTTCATTGCCTTGACGGACAATTCTACCGGAACGCTGCTCCAAATCTGAAGGTCGCCACGGACAATCCACATCGTGAAGTGCGATAAGTTTATCCTGCACATTCGTTCCTGCTCCCATCTTCTGAGTAGAGCCAAGAAGCACCCTGACTTCTCCCTTGCGGGTCTTTTGGAACAGTTCTTTTTTCTTCATATCCGTGTCGGCTTCGTGTATGAACTTCACTTCACTTTCAGGAATACCTCTCTCAATCAGCTTCTTTCTGATGTCGTTATAGACGGAAAATGTGCCATCATTTTTCGGCGTGGAAAGGTCACAAAACACAAGCTGTGCCGATTTCTTGTCGGCATTTTCTTTCCATATCCGATAGATGTTATCGACGCAGGCATTGATTTTACTGCCCTCAAAATCAGGCAGCATATCGTTTAGCATACGCTGGTCAAGAGCCAGTTTTCTTCCGTCATTCGTGATTTTCAGCATATTATCTACGCTTGAATCCACACCGCCGCCACGCACCTGCTCGGCTCTCTCTGCAAGGGAAGCAACCATTTCCTTCTGCATTTCCGACGGCTTTACTGCAATGTTATGGTACTTTGCTTCCGGTACTGGCAGGTTCAACATATCTGCTGTTTTAATGTCCGCTATCTCCTTGAACATCGCCATTAGTTCAGGCAAGTTATAGAATTTTGCGAACCTTGTCTTTGCTCTGTATCCTGTTCCTTCCGGTGTAAGTTCCACTGCCGTAATGGTTTCTCCGAAAGTGGAAGCCCAGGCATCAAAGTGCTGCAACCCATTTTTCACAAGCGTGTTGTACTGCAAATATCGCTGTATCGTATAGAGTTCCACCATACTGTTTGAGATAGGTGTACCCGTTGCGAATACGGTTCCTCGTCCTCCGGTAATCTCGTCAAGGTAACGACACTTCATAAAGAGGTCGGAAGATTTCTGTGCTTCCGTCTGTGCGATACCGCCCACATTACGCATTTTTGTATAAAGATAAAGGTTCTTGTAATAATGGCTTTCATCAACAAAAAGCCTGTCTACACCAAGTTCCTCAAAGGTTACAACATCATCTTTTTTCGTCTGGTCATTGAGTTTATCAAGTTTCTGCCTGATAGATTTCTTTGACTTTTCAAGCTGCTTTATGGAGAAGTTTTCCCCTCGGTTTCGCTTGAGTTCTGCAATTCCTCCCGTTATCTCCTCAAGCTGCTGTTCTAAGATTGCCCTCTGTCTTTCAATGGACATCGGGATTTTTTCAAACTGTGAATGTCCGATGATAACTGCGTCATAATCTCCGGTTGCAATCCTGCCGCAGAACTTTTTACGGTTCTTGGTTTCAAAATCTTTCTTTGTTGCGACAAGGATATTCGCCGCCGGATAGAGCTGCAAATACTCAGCCGCCCATTGTTCGGTCAAGTGATTTGGTACAACAAACAGTGACTTGTTACAAAGCCCAAGCCTTTTCGACTCCTGTGCTGCCGCTACCATTTCAAAAGTTTTTCCTGCTCCGACTGCGTGTGCAAGAAGCGTATTTCCTCCGTAAAGGATATGGGCAACCGCATTTTTCTGATGTTCCCTGAGTTCAATTTCAGGGTTCATACCATTGAAGATGATATGACTTCCATCATACTCACGAGGTCTGACGCTATTGAATTTCTCATTGTAGGATTTGCAAAGCCTTTCCCTTCGTTCAGGGTCAGACCATATCCAGTCCTGAAATTCCTGCTTAATCATTTCCTGCTTCGACTGGGCAATCGCTGTTTCCTTTTTATTCAGGACAGCCTTTTTCTTTCCCTCATCATCTTCGATATAATCAAAGATACGCACATCTTTTAAGTTCAGCGTTTCCTCGATAATCTTATAGGCATTGATGCGGGAAGTTCCGTAAGTGTTATATGCCCTTACATTTCCTTTGTCATAGGATTTGCCCTCAATATTCCACTCACTCGTAAATGGGGAGAAGTGAACTTTGATATTCCACTGTGCATAGCGTGGTGTTTCAAGCAAATGAAAGATAAACTCCTGCACATCGTCCGGTGGCAGCCAAGTTGCACCAAGTCGCACGGAAATTTCACTTGCAGTCAGGTCTTTCGGCTGCACCTTTTGAAGTGCTTCTACATTGACCTTATAATCTTTCGGATAGAGTTCTGCCGAGTTCTTTGCAATCCTCAGCTTTTCCCTGACATTACCCGAAAGGTATTCATCAGCCATCAGATACTTCGGTTCGTAAGAATTTCCATACTCATAAAGCGGATTTAAGAAGATAACGCCCTTTAAGTCCTCAAAGATTTCATTCTCCGATTTACCGGAAAGCTCCATCATATAGTCCATATCAATCGTGGCTTTTTCTCCAAGAGATACCGCCAATGCTTCGCTTGCCGTATCAACAGAAGTAACCGGAGTATGCGGCTTAATTGTCCTCTTAGAAAACATATCAGCCTTACGCTCCAGTTCTCCGTCCTCTCCGATTATCTCCAATGCGGAAAGCAAAGAGAATGAACTGTCCTGCGAGAAAGCAGAAGTATTTGCACGGCTGTTAATGAGTCCGTACTTACCTGAAAAGGTATCATAAAGTCTGTTTAATCTCTCCTGCTCCGCTTTTATTTCGCTGTCAGGGTAATCTTCTGTCTGCAATTCAATCAGCGTTCTGACGGAATTTCTAATGGCAATCATACCCTTAATTCGGTTCTCTGCGGTTGCCGACACTTCCACCGGAGTCATACGGGAATTTTCACGATAGTAGATTTTATCGTCTACCAACGTATAGGAAAAGTTTCTCACTGTCGGGTCTGCCGGAATAGAATTATCTTCCTCCTCCAGTTCTTCCTCAGTTTCATATTCCGTGATTTCTCCGTGAATGTTTGCTACTGCTTCATCAAGCTGTGCTGCAAGGTCTGCATTTTCATACGGCACACAAGTTGCTTCCATACCGAAACGCCCCGATACCATTTTCATTTCTCCAAGTATCATTTCGGGGTGCTGCACAAAATAAGAGTTCATCTTAATTCCGTTCTCATCGGTATCAAGATGAACCCAATCCGGCTCAATATCTATCAGTCTGTCACGCTTTTGTAGGATAAGAATATCCGAAACGACTTCCGTTCCTGCATTACCCTTAAAGGTGTTATTTGGCAATCGAATTGCTCCAAGAAGCTCTGCTCTCTGTGCAATATATTTTCGTACCGCCGAGTTTTCCTTATCCATTGTGCCTTTGCTCGTTACAAGAGCCATCACACCGCCGGGTCTTAACTTATCAAGGGATTTCGCAAAAAAGTAATCGTGTATCAGGAACTTATGCTTGTCATACCTTTTATCCGATACCTTAAAATCTCCAAAAGGTACATTTCCAACCACTCCATCAAAGAAGCTGTCCGGCAGATTGGTTTCTTCAAATCCTTGTGCCGCAATGGTTGTTTTCTGGTAAAGCTGCTGTGCAATCCCTGCGGAAATCGTATCAAGTTCCACACCATAAATCTTACTATCCTGCATTGCGTCCGGCAGCATACCGATGAAATTACCGATACCGCAGGACGGCTCTAACAAGTTGCCTTCCTTAAAGCCCATCTGCTCCATTGCCTTATAAATGGCTGTGATAACTTCAGGCGGCGTGTAGAACGCAGTCAACGTGCTTTCTCTTGCCGAAGCATATTCCTCCGGTGTTAATACCGAAGATAGTTCCAGATATTCCGTTGCCCACGCTGAATTATTTTCATCAAAGGCTTCTGAAAGCCCACCCCAACCGACATACTTTGATAAGATAATCTGTTCTTCAGGAGTGGCAAATCTGTTTTCTTCCTGACATTTTTTAAGAAGCTGTATCGCCATAATATTTCTGCGGAAGCGTTCCTTTTTACCAACCGTTTCAACCTCATTTTCTCTGAGATTAAAGGTATGACGGTCTGCCATAGGCACATCAGGGTGCAGGTCAAATCCTTTGACTTTTTTCTTCTGCTCCCAAGCGGGAACTAACGGCTCAGGCTCTTTTTCATTTCTTTCTTCGGCAGGTTCTTCCTTTACAATCAAATGCTCATTCATCGGATTCTCTCGCACTTTTCTGTCAAACTCTGTGCGTGAAAATTCCTTATTGAACAGTGGCACATCATAATCATAGAGCATTACTCTCTCATCATCAACAGATAAGATTTCGTACTCAGAAGCACCGATATACACCTTATCGCCAAGATGATATTCATACTGCACATCTTGTAGCTGTTCTGCTTCTTCAGGTTCTTTTTCGGTTGGTTCGACCTCTTGCTCCGGTGGTGCATTAGAAAGTATCTCACGATTTCTTTTCGTTTCCTCGATTTTGGCTCTGCGTTCCTCTTGACTTTCAAGCCACTGAGGATAGCGTTCTTTTTCCTTTGGATTTAAGTATCTGTCCATTCGGATAAGTTCCCCGATACGCTTCTCCACCTGCGACCACGAAAGTGTGATATGTGGATTTTCTTTACCGATGCCTTTCGTAATCGTAATACCTTTTCCATCGTGGCTCTCATCAATGCCTGCCCCGATTATGACGGGATAAGAACCGCCCCAACCGTATTCATTTTTCAAGAAGTCGGCATTTTCTTTTGCAGAAAGGCTTTTTTCAAACTGCTCATAGATACGCATTTTTCCCTCAGAAAATCCGCTTCCATTCGCAAGAACAGCGTCGATAATCTCCTGAGAAAAAGTAAAGGCAGAGGTTTTCTTTTCCTCTGCCCGACCGTCTAATATGAATGTCATCTGACCGTCCATTGACGGTAATGGTTTTATGCTGTCACTTAATTCTCCCAGTAATCGCATAGCTTCAAAATGACGGGCAATAACAGCCCAATCATAATAGCTCTGTGCGGTTCTGCTGTCGTATTTGCCCTCCCACAAATGCAGAACGTTTTCAAAGGTCTTGTACCCTACTGTCCTGCCGTCCTCTAAAGTAAGTTCGGTATAATCATTATTGAAAATACTCTTTATATACTCTGTGCGGTCTTTGTTATCAGGATTACGTTCATAATAATCTTTGATTTCTTCCAGACTTGCTGACAAATGTGGTGTCGTTCTGAGAATTTCATTGATTACTTCATCACGTCCAAAGAACGGAAGGCTTTTATCCTCGTGCGTTCTGTCGTAATACTCTAAGCGAATATCACTTCCGCTTTCACGATTTCCTGTGCCGAATTGCGAAGGGAGTTCATCAGACGAACCCATTTCATCATATCCTCCGCTTTCATCTGTTCGGTCACTCCCTCTTTCTGTGCCATCTGGCTCAGGATTGTTTCCTCCATCTTGCTGGCTCTCTGTTCCACTTCCGCCAAGTGCTGTGTCAGTTCGCCCCTCGTCAGGAGATTGTAGTAAAGGACTCTGTGATGTTCCTTCAGAAACTCTCTCCTCATCTGAGCGTATCTGCCCAACGTCACTTCCGGCTGCTGTGGAAGTTTCAGGTTCGGAAGGCTGTAATCGCCCACCATCGTGTAGGTCAGTTCGTTCATTGTCCAAACTCCTTTCGTCGTTATTTTCAACCTTATTGTATTCATTTCTGTCCTGACCGACAATTATGCGATTTTGACGGTTGAGTGCAGTAATTGTTTTAGATATTTCCGTCAATCCCATTTCTGCAATATCACTGGTAGCAAATCCAAGTGCATTGAGTGTTTCCTGCGTATTGAAGTTGGTAACATCTCTGAAATCATCAAGTTCAAAATAACCGTCCGTATCAACGCCAAGCCTTGACATCATCATATATGCCACACTGTTTGTCACGACATTTTTATAAATGAAAGCCACAATATCCTCTTCCACTTCCTCAAAGGAACTGCCCTCGGTTGCATAGTAAAGGTCTTGCAGATAATCAGGGATATTATCCTCTGCCGCATTTCTTGCTGCTCCCATAATTGCTTCGGCAAGACTGCTCTTATTCTCAATCTCTCCGAAAGTGCTTTCCAATGTTTCAATCACATCAGCTTCGTATTCCTGACGCATATCCCAAATCGGGACTGTTCTTGAATATCTGCTTTCGTGAGTATCTGAAATATCAAAGTAATGTGTCAGTCTTTGCCGTGAACGGTTTTCATCAGCAAAAACAGCAATACCTCTAGCACCTCGGTTGACCCATCTGCCAAAAATTTTGTTCCACTGCTCTATCTCAAGAACCGCTGTTGCATCGGGTCGCTGTGCATATACAAGAAGCTGTTCGTCATAGCGTAACTTATAATTTCGGCAAGCTGAAGCTAAGAATGCCTGCCAGTTCTGAGGATTTGACACAACCGTTTTGCAGGTGCGGTTGTAAAGCTCAGAAATAAGGTCATATTTTCGTGCCATTACTCTTGCACCTCCTTATCGCTGTTTTTCTCTGTTTCTGGTCTTGTTTTTTGACGGTTCGGATTGATTGACAGGTTCAACTTTACTTCCATTAAGCTCCATTTTTTCAGCAAACTCGCATATATGATAGCAGCAATTTCCGACATACAAATGGTAGTCATCAATATACTTGCACACTCTGTCTGCTGTGTGTCCATCACGAAAAGTAATCCTGATTTTCCCTCCATCGGGAATATAGAATTTCAAATTGTAATGACTGTCTATAAATCGAATTTGCTTTTCCTGCGGCTCTGCTCTATTCTCCTGTTGCTTCATTTTCCTTACCTCTCATTTTTGTTGCTTCATCAGAACCGCCGCCCAAATACGAAAAGAGTTTACCGGACTTTGTATTCTTCTGAAGCTCCATAATCACACCCATATCAGGAATCGTGATATTCGGGATTTTCAGGATTGCTTCCATATCAAGCTGCTGCAACTTTTTCTCCGTATCACAACCGGAGTCAAAGAGTTTATTCAGCACCCTGACCTTATTCTGAAAAGTTGCTTTGTCTTTCACGAAAATACCTCCTTAGCTAATGTTGATTACAATAGAAATACTGCCGCTCTGTTCTTCTTTCTGCGGATTACGTGAATACTCAGGAAAAAGGGACTGTACTCTCTGCCTTGCCCTGCGTATGGTTTCAAAACAAGGAAGTCCGTATGCTCGGTAATTAAATACAATATCCTCAAGCGGAAGATTTCCGGCAGGTATATATCCGTATTGGTTGTAATAATGCAGAATGAGAAGCATATCATCATACCTCGACATCGGGCATTCCTTTAAGATTTCAAGCACTCGGCTCTCCACCGTTTTCTGTTGTTTCATAATGTTCCTCCAAAAATTAAAGGGACAGAGTTTTTTACGCTCTGCCCCGACTGGTTAATGTTCGCTTGTTACTTACTTCTTACGGTTTTTAACCTGAAGAAAGATAAAGCCGCCGACAATAACGGCGACTAATGCGATAGCGATAATTGTCTTTGCTTCCATTACTCGTTACTCTCCTTTTTCTTCTTTTTGTGTGCAACAACAGAAGTTACAGCGATACCGACAGCAGAAAGTCCGGCAAGGACATACCAAAGTTTCATATTGGTATCATCTCCTGTTTTCGGAGTATCCCTCAACTCATTGTGCATTTTTACAACGGCTGTTTCATCAAGTTTGATAGTAACATTCTGGTCGGCAGGTGTGATATATGCGGCAGACGCATTGTTTGCCACTTCTGATACGGTATATTCGCCAATACGAAGTCCCTCAATCACGATTTCGCCATTCTTATCTGTTTCAAATGTCATATCATACCCGTTTGCTCCGGTTACTCTGAACGCAAAACCTTTGACCTTACCGTCTGAAGATGTCTTAACGATTTTCAGTGTTCCACGCATAGCTTCATTGATAAATCCAACTCCAGCCTTATTCTCAACGGAATAAGTTGTTTCGTCTTTCTCAATGAAAACAGAGTATTCTCCCTTATCAAGCAGAAAGCCCTCTGGTGCTTTTGTTTCACGGACAATATATTTTCCGTAAAGCAGCTCTTTCATCTCATAAATTCCGGTTTCGGTTTCTTCAAGATTTCCGATAAGTTCATCGCCATCATCAATCTTTCCATTCTCATTGGTGTCCTTATATACCTCAAAGGTTGCACCCGTAAGCTTGTTATCCGGATATTCAGCGTCCACCTTCGTGAGTCTGATATTGCCGTGAACATACTCATTGACAATCTCAATTTCAACTACCTGCTCGGCTTTGCTGATATTGACCTCATACGCTTTTTCATCAAGAACAAATCCCTTTGGCTGCTCGATTTCTCTTACAATCCATTTGCCATAAGGAACTTTTGCAAAAGAGAAACTACCGTCTTTTGCAGAGGTAGTCGTCATAAGTGCAGTATCCTTTGTAAATTCTGTTTCTTCGGCTTTGAAGATACCGATAACAGCACCCTCAAGTGCTTCTCCATTCTCGTCAATCTTCTTACCTGATACAGAACCATAGATAAGTTCATTCTTGATTTCTTTTCCGTCATTTACTTTGATTTCAACCGTTGCGGTATCCTGACCTGCGTATTCAAATACAACCGGATACTTCGTATCAGAGAGAATATAATGCTCATCGGTTGCAATCTCTTTGACATAGTATTTGCCAAACGGAAGGTCTGACTTCATAACAGCAGTTCCATTTTCATTTACGCTGACAATCTCAATCAGTCCATCATCCGGAATAACTGTACCGCTTGCAGATACAATATCTTCTGCGGCATAAAGACCAAAGCTGATGTTTTTGATTTCTCCGTTGTCGCCAATACCAAATGTCTCGTCCTTTTCAATGGCTTTTGCAAGGCTTACCTGCACTTTCTGTCTTTCGTTATAGAACGATGTGGAAGTTTCGGTAACAGAGATATTCTGACCTGCGTAAGTAAGCTCAACCGTATGTGTTTCGCCACTCACTACCATTCCGTAAGGTGCAGTAATTTCCTTGACCTCGTATTTTCCGAGATAAAGTTCTTTGCTCTTCACAAATCCATCGGAGCTTGTTGTGATAGTATCTACCACTTCGCCCTTTGAATAGCGGAGTGTACCGTCCGGTGTGCTAATATCTTCCGCAGCACGGACTTCATAAACTGCACCCTCAAGTCCTGCCACTTCATAAGCAGGCTGATAAATAACATCACTGTCCTCAGAACCACTTACATTGACACCGCTAAATACTTCTCCGGTCTTTTCAACCGTGATAGTACCTTTCTGTGCCATATTCGGCTTATTGACTTTCACAACAGTTACGCCGCCTTCCTCTGTGGAATTTTCTTCGGTAATATCAAAATATACCGGAGTATCATCAAGTACATATCCGTATGGAGCTTGTACCTCTACGATAGAATATCCCTTGCCGTAATCCAGTTTCTCAGGTGTGACAAGAGAACCATTTGCGTCGGTATAGAACACATCAATCGTGGTCGGTGTCGGATAAGTAAAGGTCATTTTGACCTGATTGCCCTGCGGGTCGTAAATCTTAAATCCTGCTCCTGCATACGGAATACTCTTTCCGCTTTCTGCGTCCACCTTGACTACATTGACAAAGCTCTCAAAGTTACGGTTATTGATAAGATAACGGTAGGTCTGTGCGTTCTGTGAAATGAACACATCAAAATCGTCCATCATCTCTCTGCCTTCCCAACCGGAAGTCTGGTGTACGGTATAAATACCATACGGCATATCTTTTGTCTGACCGAAGCCATTTTCATCGCAAACAATGGTATCTCTCTCATCTTTATTTGCTGCATCATAGCTTCCGGCAGATTTCAGATAAATCTCAAAGGAAGCACCCTTTTCAGGTGTTTCAATCTTTGTTTCTCCGTCATCGGTATGTTTGATGATAGCCACATTGCCTTTGATTACCTGCTCGGTTACATCATTGGAAGTAAGGTTGTGTTCCACCTCATAAAGTTTCGGGTCTGCACCTACTTCATGGATAGTCTTATCAAGCAAATATCCCTCTGACGGTGTGATTTCTCGGATTGTCCAGTCGGTATCACAAACATATTCTTTAGTAGTGAACTGACCGTTTTCATCAGTAACATACTTATCTACAAGCGTTTCTCCCTTATAGATACCGTAAACTGCTCCCGAAAGTTTGGCATTGCCCTGTGCTTCGCCTTTCTCAGCGTCGCTCTTTGTGACTGTTACAGTAAACTTCTTCAAAATGTTATTGAAGTTTCTTGTGGTTACTTCTTTCCACTTCACTGGTGCAGTCTGATTTTTCGGTACGACATAACGGATAGCTGTGTCTACTTCTTCAAGGGTATATGGTTCAGAACCACTGATAAGCACATCTTTGAAAGTTGCCACACCGTTTTTGTCTGTAACTGCATACTGGTCAACAGCATCACCGGAAAGAGAAGTACCGAAAAGATGGAACTTCACACCTTCAACAAGGTTATCTTCTGAGGACTTCACTACCTGAAGGTCGCCACGCTTCAATTTGTTATTGAAATTGACCTTTGCAACCTGTCCTGCTACAACAGTAACTCTATGCGTTTCCTGCGGCTCGTACTTATCGTATGCCTGCTCGGTTACGGTATAGATACCCGGCATAAGATTATCAATCTGGAACTTACCGCCATTAGCTGTTGTAACTGTCTGATTGATACCGTTTCCGGTAATCGTGAAGTTGATACCGTCAACCTTGCCGTCCTCACTGGTCTTTACAATCTGACAAGAACCATAGCTGACTTTCATCTTCACATAACCGTTGATACTGTCGCTTACTTCCTGAGCATAGCTGACAACATCCTGCACACTGGAGTTCTGACCGTGTTTGCCCTCTGACCATACAACCACACCTCTGCGGACTGCATTTTTCTTCGTTGCGGTAATGGTAAATTCCTTACTCGGTGCAGTATCCATAGAAACAGTAAGTTTGTTACCATTCACTGAAAAGCTCACTCCACTAATACTTGCCTTGAAATTATATTTGGACAGCACATTATTGGAATCTGTCAGAGTAGTTGTGTACTTGCTTCCGTTCCACTCAAGTTCTATTGTCTTTGCCGAACCGGATGATTTATTACAAAAGCTCGGTATGGTCGCATGGTTCTGTACACTCTGCACCATACTGTTGTAATAACTGAAAATCTTATTGCGGAGCGGATGCTTTGCATTGATGACATCTTTCACATTGCTGCAACCACTGGCTGCTACATGATTGAAGTTCACATCACGCTCTCCGATAACAGTTTCCCAGATAAGAAGCTGTGTGGCATAAGCCTGTGCAATGCTGTTTGCTGCTGCTTCATTCTGTGACCTCCAAGATGTCGAGATTGTCCCACGATAGCCATACTGTAAAATACGACCAACGAAAAGACGGATTTCATCTCCGGAAATAACCCCATTGGATGCAAGGTTATTAAAATAATTTTCGTCATACTTATTCATTGTCTGACCGACCTTGAGCGAAATTCCCGGCTCAATACAATAAGCAACATTGCCTGAGTATGAGCCAATAGCCTTAAGATTGGTAAAATTGGAACGTCCGGTATGCCAACCATTTTTCAAGGTCAAATTACTGTGTCCCCATACCCCATCGTAATTAGCATCGCCATCACGAGGGAAATCGACCATATAAACATCGGCTTTTTCTCCCGAAGCAGCATATGCTGTTGTCGAGCCAATGCCTGCAAAAGTGGTCACACACATAAGGGTCGCCAAGAAAAGCGACGTGACTCTTTTGAATTTTGACTTTATCATTGCGTTTCCTCCTGTAAAAATTGAAAACACACCGTATCTCTACGATGTGCCTTTGTGGATTTTCTCTTACGACAAGATTTACCTGCCGAAAAACAAATGCGGATTTTTCGTTAATTTTTCATTTTACCATACACCTCCAGTCCGTTCATACTGTGCGATTGCCCCTTAGAGATAGACATATACTTTGAGATAGTTATATTCAAGTGAGATAATATATATCATTTTCGGTAGGTAGAAGTATAACTAAGGGGTTAGAGTGTGAGAAAGGGGAACTGTAACTCAGGCTATCTGCTGTCACGTTCTGCACGATTACGCAAAAACTTGTTGTAATGCTCCAATGCTTTGCAGACAAAATCCTCCGTCTGACTGACGGGAATGTTTTTCGGGATAAGCTGTCTTACTCTGTCGCCCCTCAACACGATTTTTTCCTTTTGGTTCGGCTTTTCCTCAGACATAACAGCGTGGATTGCTTCGGTTGTAAGGTTGCCCTCGTTGAATAACTTTCGCATACGGATTGTCTGGTCGTGTGACGGGGT
>OJON01001154.1_pt1 | contig 15163 bp, 8 predicted proteins | sample 1598031 | NCBI WGS metagenome assembly OJON01 (sample SAMN01915216, study PRJEB22387) | human gut metagenome | isolation source: stool | host: Homo sapiens | place: USA | reverse complement strand
TCGGCTCCGTAGGTGGCCAGCACCTCGAACGGATCGACGCCGTTGCCCAGGCGCTTGGACATCTTGTTGCCGTTCTTGTCGAGCACAAGACCGTTCGAAATGATGTTCTTGAAAGCCACCGAGTCGAACAGCATCGAGGCGATGGCGTGCAGCGTGAAGAACCAGCCGCGCGTCTGGTCGACGCCCTCGGCGATGAAGTCGGCGGGGTAGACCTGGCCGAAGCCCTCCTTGTTCTCGAACGGGTAGTGCACCTGCGCATAGGGCATGGCGCCCGAGTCGAACCACACGTCGATCAGGTCCGATTCGCGCCTCATCGGCTCGCCCTTCGACGAGACCAGCACGATCGAATCGACATAGGGGCGGTGCAGGTCGATGTTCTCGGTCGAGTAGTTCTCCTTCGACATGTCGCCGACCCTGAAATTCCTGTACGGGTTTTCCTGCATGACGCCCGCCGCTATCGAACGCTCTATTTCGGTCATCAGTTCTTCGACCGAACCGATGCACTTCACCTCGGAGTAGTCCTCCGTGGCCCATACGGGCAGCGGGGTTCCCCAGAAGCGCGAACGCGAGAGGTTCCAGTCCACCAGTCCTTCGAGCCACTTGCCGAAGCGGCCCGTTCCGGTCGATTCGGGTTTCCAGCGGATCGTTTTGTTCAGTTCGATCATCCGCTCGCGCAGCGCCGTGGTGCGGATGAACCACGAGTCGAGCGGGTAGTAGAGCACAGGTTTGTCCGTGCGCCAGCAGTGGGGGTAGGAGTGGGTGTGCTTCTCGATCTTGAAGGCCTTGTTTTCGGCTTTCAGCATCACCGCGATGTCGATGTCCAGCGTCGGGTCGGTCTCGCTCAGCCGCTCGTCGTAGGCGTTCTTCACGTAGCGGCCCGCATACTCCCCGTATTTCGCGGCGTCGACGTGCGTCTTCACGAACTCCGGGTCGAGGTCTTCGATCAAAAAGAATTTGCCCTGCCTGTCGACCATCGGCTGGTTCTTGCCCGCGCGGTCGACCATGAAGAGCGGCGGGATGCCGGCGGCCTTGGCCACGCGGTCGTCGTCGGCGCCGAACGTCGGGGCGATGTGCACGATGCCCGTACCGTCCGAGGTGGTCACGTAGTCGCCGACGATCACGCGGAAGGCGTCGCCTTCCGGCTTCACCCACGGGATCAGCTGCTCGTAGCGGATGCCTTCCAGCTCGGGACCTTTCCAGCTCCCCTCCATGATCTCGTATGTGCCTTCCATCTTCTTGGTGAAGTAGGAACCCAGTAGCTCTTTGGCCAGAATGACCGTCTGCGGCCGGTCGGTGTAGGGGTTGCGGCACTTGACCTTCACGTATTCGATCGCAGGGCCTACGGCCAGCGCCGTGTTCGAAGGCAGCGTCCACGGCGTGGTGGTCCAGGCCAGGAAATAGAGTTCACCTTCGATTCCTTCGAAGAGTTTCTCGCTCTTCGCGTCGCGGATCACGCGGAACTGCGACGTGCAGGTCGTGTCCTTCACGTCGCGGTAGCAGCCGGGCTGGTTCAGTTCGTGGGTCGAGAGACCCGTTCCGGCGGCGGGCGAGTAGGGCTGGATGGTGTAGCCCTTGTAGAGCAGCCCCTTGTCGAAGAGCTGCTTCAGGAGCCACCACAGCGTCTCGATGTATTTGTTGTCGTAGGTGATGTACGGGTCGTCCATGTTGACCCAGTAGCCCATCTTGCGCGTGAGGTCCTCCCACTTGCCCGTGAACTCCATCACCGCCTCGCGGCACGTGCGGTTGTACTCCTCGATGGAGATCTTCTTGCCGATGTCTTCCTTGGTGATGCCGAGCTTCTTCTCGACGCCCAGTTCCACGGGCAGTCCGTGAGTGTCCCATCCGGCCTTGCGGTGCACGAGGTAGCCCTGCTGCGTCTTGTAGCGGCAGAATACGTCCTTGATCGTGCGGGCCATGACGTGGTGGATGCCGGGCATGCCGTTTGCCGAGGGGGGACCTTCGTAGAATACGAACGTGGGATGGCCCTCGCGGGTCGTGATGCTTTTGTGGAACGTGTCGCGTGCGTCCCATTCGCCGAGCACGTCGGCGGCTATGCCTGCCAGGTCGAGGCCTTTATACTCCTTGAACTTCATATCGGTAGAAATTTCTTCGCTAATTTTCTGACAATTGGCAAAGATATAAAAAAGATTTGAAAAACGGGTCTGAAGCGTTCGATTTATGGATCTCCGTTCCGGGAAGCGGGGTCTGCGGGGGCCTTCCCTTCGTCGGGGCTGTCCGCGTCCGGCTTCGGGGCGATGACCGTCCCGGTCGTTTCCCGTCCGGTTCTGCGCCCGGGACGGACGCGGGTTTTGGGGATTACTCCCCCGCGGGAATGTCGATCCGGAAACAGGAGCCTTCGCCCGCCACGGAGTCGACGCCGACCGAGCCGCCCAGCTGTTCGGCGATCGACTTGCAGATCGACAGCCCGAGCCCGGTCCCCTGGGTGAAGGTGTCGAGTTTGACGAAACGTTCGAAGATGCGTTCCCGGTCTTCGGGCGCGATGCCGATGCCCGTGTCGCGGACGTAGAAACGGATGTGGCCGGGAATCCGGCGGAATCCGATCGTTACCGATCCTTTTTCGGTAAATTTCAGTGCATTGCGCGTAAAGTTGTTCAGCACCTGGGCAAGCCCCTTCCTGTACTCCGTGACGGGGAATTCCGGCAGCCCTTCCTCGACGCGCAGTTCCACGCCCGGCCGGCGCTGGAGGCGGAGCGAGTCGGCGACCTCCCGGCATAAGTCCCGGGCGTCGAACTGCGTGCGCTCGATGTCCGTGCGTCCCGACTCGATGCGCGCCAGATCCAGCACGTCGGAGATGATTTGCAGCAGCAGGGTGTTGTTGCGCAGGATGATGTCGGTGTACTCCCGGCGGGTTTCGTGCCTGCTTTCGTCTGCCAGCAGCTCCGAGAATCCGACGATGGCGTTCAGCGGGGTGCGGATTTCGTGGCTCATGTTGGCCAGGAACGCCGACTTGAGTTTGTTGGACTCCTCGGCGCGCTTCTTCGCTTCGCGCAGCTCCTCCTCCTCGGTGCGTTTGAGTTCGCTGATGTCGTAGTTGACGCACGCCAGGTCGATCACGCCCTCCTCCGGACGGTAGTCGCGGCAGAGCAGGTGGATTTTGATCCAGCGCATCGGCTCCTGATCGCTCACGATGCGCACTTCGTTGACGAAAGTCCGGATTTCTCCGGTTTTGAGGCGTTCGAACTCCTCCTCAAGGTGTTGCCGGTCGTCGGGATGGACCTGCCGCCAGTGGCCGAGAATCTGTGAGGCGGGCGTGTTTTCCGCTTCGCCGTAATTTTTGGCCCAGGGACCCTTGGTGTAACCCTCTCCCGTAAGGGGGTTGTAGCTGACGCAGCCCACGTGTGCGAAGTCCGAAACCAGGTTGAAGAGATGCTCGAAATCGTCCAGCTGTTCGCGGCTGCGCGTGGCGTCGGTGATGTCTTCGAGCAGGATGACCAGTTCGTCGTCGTCGCCCGGCGTGTTGTAGATCAGGCAGCGGCAGGTGCGTTTGCCGTCCGGGCTTTTCCCGGTCTGCTCCCAGAAGGAGCAGGAGGGGATGTGCTCGAATGTGGGAATGTGTTTCAGGGGATCTATTCCCACCTCGCGGGCCGTCTTTCCGGCATGGCCCTGCGTGTGGATGCCCAGTATCCTGCCGGCCTGCTGGTTGATGTACGAAAGCAGGTAGTCGACCGCTTCGCCCGATTTGTCGCGCAGGATGTTGACGCGCAGGTAGCCGATCGGCAGGTGTTCGATCAGTTGTGCGAGGTGGCTGTAATTGCGTTGCGTCGCCTTGTAACTCTGATTGATGGAGGCCAGTTCGGCATTTTCGGGAGTGCCTTCCGTAACGCGGCGGACGGTTCCGAAAACCGAGCGGACGCCCGTCAGCGGATCGTTGGCGGCAGCCACGGCTCTGACTTGCAGGCATCTGTCGCCGTTGGCCGTGACGAACGTTTCGTCGAGCGAGTCGGAGACCTTGAGGGCGGCGCAGCGGGTGTAAATGCGCGCCCGGTGCTCCTCGCCGGGCAGCAGGTAGACCTCCTCGAACGAAATGCGGGTGCGATCTGCGCCGAAAAGGTCCGCCGCCAGCCGCGAACAGGTCATTTCGCGCTGTCCGAAGTCGAGCTGCCACCATCCGACGCCGGAGGCGTCGAGTGATTTTTGCAGCAGGTCGGGGGCGGCTTGTTCGGAGTGCATGGCAGAAATACCCTTTTTTCGATGTTTCTGCAAAAATAGAAAATTTCGGGAGAAAACGAATTTTGTCCGGATGATTTTTTGCGCGGCGGCGCTATTCGGTTTCGTCCTGCCGCGTCAGCGTGCGGATCACGCGCGCCGGGTTTCCCACGGCCACCGAGTCGGCCGGGATGTCGCGCGTCACGACGGCTCCGGCGCCGATGACCGAACGGTCGCCGATGGCGACGCCCGGGCAGACGATCACCCCTCCGCCCAACCAGCAGTCGTCGCCGACGGTGATCGGACGGCCCGCTTCGAGTCCAGTGCGGCGCTGTGCCGCGTCGAACGGATGCAGGGCGGTGAGCAGCTGCACTTTGGGACCTATGAGCGTGTGGCGGCCGATGCGGATCGGCGCCAGGTCGAGGAACACGCAGTCGAAATTGACGAACGACCCTTCGCCGATTGAGATGTTGAGTCCGTAATCGCAGCGGAACGGTTCGCGGATGAATCCTTCGCAGCCGGGGCACAGCTCGCGCAGCGCGGCGCGGTAGGCGTCGTCGTGGCCGCAGAGTTCGACGTTGAGGCGGTGCATCAGGCGCGTGGCGTTGTCCCGGATGGCGGTGAGTTCCGCATCCCGGGGGTCGAACCACCCGCCGGCGAGCATCTTTTCCCGCTCGGTCATTTTAGTCGAAGGATTGCATTTCGATCAGCTTGGCGTAGATGCCGTTGCGTTCCATCAGCTCGTTGTGCGTGCCCTGTTCGGCGATGCGGCCGTGGTCGACGACAACGATCAGGTCGGCGTTGTGGATGGTCGACAGACGGTGGGCGATGACCACCGACGTACGGCCTTTGAGCAGGTTGTTGAGGGCGTCCTGCACGAGTTTTTCGCTCTCGGTGTCGAGTGCCGAGGTGGCCTCGTCGAGGATCAGGATGTCGGGGTTCTTGAGCACCGCGCGGGCGATCGAGAGCCGCTGGCGCTGGCCGCCGGAGAGTTTCACGCCCCGGTCGCCGATGTTGGTCCCGTAACCGTCGGTGCATTCGCGGATGAAGCAGTCCGCGTTGGCGACCTTCGCCGCCTCGACCACCTCTTCGTGCGTGGCGCCGCGCTTGCCCATGCCGATGTTGTTTTCGATGGTGTCGTTGAAAAGCACGGTGTCCTGCGCCACGACGCTCATATGGGCGCGCACGCTCTCCTGCGTGTAGTCGCGCAGCGAGATGCCGTCGATGAGTATTTCGCCCGCCGAGGGGTCGTAGAAGCGGGGCAGCAGCTCGCTCAGCGTCGACTTGCCGCCTCCCGAGGGACCGACCAGAGCCACGGTCTGCCCGCGGCGTATCTCGAACGAAATGCCGTCGATCACTTCGCGCTCCCCGTCGTAGGTGAAGTGCACGTCGCGGAATTCGATTTTCTCTTTCAGCCCCGTGAGTTCCCGGGCGCCGGGTTTGTCCTGTATTTCGGGTTTCGTGTCGATGATCGAGAAGATGCGCTCTCCGGCGGCGATTCCCTGGTTGATGTTGGCGAACTGGTCGATGAAGGTGCGCACGGGGCGCGTGATCTGCGAGAAGATGGCGATGAAGGCGATGAATCCGCCGGGGTCGAGCACGCCTTTGGCCACGAGCGAACCGCCGAAGACGAGGATCACGCCCACGGCCGTGATGCCGAGGAACTCGCTCATCGGCGAGGCCAGCTGCTGCCGGCGGGCCATCGAGAGGGTCAGGCGCGCCAGGTCGGCGCTGATGGCGTAGTATTTCTGCTTGATGTATTCCGTGGCGTTATAGCTCTTGATGACCTTGATGCCCAAGAGCGACTCGTCGAGCGTCGAGACCATCTCGCCCATGCGCTGCTGGTTGGTGCGGGCCGGGTGGCGGAGTTTCTTCACGATGCTGCCGATCAGCAGGGCCACCACCGGGAGGAACAGCACCGAGAAGATGGCCAGCTCCCACGAAATGGCCACCATCATCACGATGTAGCCGATGATCAGAAACGGTTCGCGGAACGACACCTGGAGGGTGTTGGTGATGCAGAACTGCACCACGCCCACGTCGGAGGTGATTTTCGAAATGATGTCGCCCTTGCGCTGGTCCGAGAAATAGCCCACGTTCATGTCCATCACGCGCGAGAACATTTCGTTGCGCATGCGTTGCAGGGTCCGCGTGCGCATGTTCTCCATGGTCCATGCGCCGAGGTAGCGGAACAGGTTGCTCATTAGGCTGATGCAGATGGCTACAATGGCCAGCAGCATCAGTACGTTCTGGCGGTCGTATTGTTCGAAGATGTGCGAATAGGCGAAGTTGAAAAGTGTTGCGAGGTAGTCCTGATTGAGTTCCAGGGGAGGCAGCTTTTCGACGTATTCGAAGGAGTAGTTCGCGTCGAACATGGTGTTCAGGATCGGGATGATCAGCATGAACGTCAGCGAGTTGAACAACGCGTAGAAAAGCGAGTAGAAGAAGTAGGGGATCGCGTATTTCTTGATCGGCCGGGCAAAACCCAACAGCCGCATGTATGTTTTGAACATTCGGAGCGTATGTTTGTTGGTTATGCAATTAGCGGCGTAAAGATAGGAATAATAACCCGAAAAGCGAAAAATGTACGATAATTCGATGGATTATGGTGGACTTTGTGCCGAAAAAACGGTGCGGCGGCCTTCCGTTTTACCGTTCTGCGGGATCGTAGCCCGTGTCTTCGAGCCAGTGCGCCTTGTCGTTGGCCGCCGCCACGGCCAAACAGTCGCAGCGGTTGTTCTCGACTGTTTCGGCGTGGCCCTTGACCCAGACGAAACGGACGTTGTGGCGGTTGTACACGCGCAGGAAACGCATCCAGAGATCGGGGTTTTTCTTGCCCGCGAATCCCTTGCGGACCCAGCCGAAGACCCAGCCTTTCGAAACGGCGTCGACGACGTATTTCGAATCGGAGTAGATGACCACGTCCGAACCCTCGAACTTGAGCGTTTCGAGCGCCACGCACACGGCCATCAGCTCCATGCGGTTGTTGGTCGTGAGGCGGAATCCCTGCGACAGCTCCTTGCGGTGGTGTCCCGAGAGAAGCACTGCGCCGTAGCCGCCCGGCCCGGGGTTTCCGAGGGCCGAGCCGTCGGTGTAGATGGTGATCGGAGACAAAATATGCGTAGATTAGAGATCAAACATAGAGTTTATGACGGGATGTTCCGGTCCGGTTTTCCGGGGCTTGCGCCTGCCGTCCCGCCGCCGGCCGTTTCGCGGTTCATTCGGCGGCCGTTCCGCCCAGTTCCTTGTCCAGAATCTTTTTCGCCCGGTAAAAGGCATTCGTGTAATTGCGTGCCAGTATGGTGCCGTCCGGACCGATCAGAACGAAGAACGGCCAGCCTTCGATGGCATACGTTTCCATGATCTGCCGGTTTTCCGGATGACCGGTTTCCAGTTCCGCTTCGATCCATCCGTGTTCCAGCATGCCGGCCAGCACGGGGCGCATGTCGTCCACACCCGGCGACGGCGTTTTTTTGCCTGCGGGCAGACTTTCGTATACGCTCCGGATATCGGCGATGGATTCGGTCAGTCCCACCACCTGCAACCCTTTGTCCTTGTACTTTTCGAACAGATCGCTCACCTGCCGGTCGATATGGATCGAGCCGGGACACAATCCCCAATGGTAGAGCAGCAGGTATCGGCCTTTGAAATCAGCCTTGGCGACAGTACGCTCTTCGGTCGTTGTCAGTGTGAAATCCGGCGCCGGTTTTCCTTCGGCGAGTTGTTCCATTCTTGCCATGCAGTCTGCGTACATCCGGCCGAAATAGCTCGTTTTCAACCCTTCGGACAATGTCTTGTAAAACCTGCGCGCCTCCTTGGCTGGGGTGTACGACAACTTGGGTATCCTGTCGATCAACAGGTACAGGCTTCCGTGCGGATTGGCCGCTTCGTAGGCTTTTCGCAGCATATCCTTCCGTTCTACGCCGGGATTGCCGTTGTAAAATCGGTTGAATTTTCCGCCCCATTCCCGGCTGGCTGCCGTATCGTTCCGCTCCGACGCTTCCCGTGCATTTTCCAGATAACGCCCCCGGACCCGGCCGAGCGAATCATCGACCGCCAGCAGGCTCGACAGCATGGGCTCGTCGTAAATTCCTCCGCCGAGACGGCAATAATAGATCGCATCCGTCGAGCCGGTCATGCCGATCCTATCGCCGGGCCTGACGATGACGGGTCTGCCTCCGCGATCCCCGGCTGCGGCTCTTCCGGCTTTCGGGCGGTAGGTCATCAGGTAGTACTGGTCGTGTTCCGACTTCCCCCGATGACGGAATGCGCCCGGTTTGCGGACTACGACGTCGAATCCCGGGCCGTACTTCCATGAAGGCAGGAGAATACGCTCGAAACGGAGGGTGTCTCCGGCTTGCAGTCCCTCGATCCTTCCCTCCAGTCTGAATCCCCGGGCATAGGCACAGGCTGCCGTCATGGTCAGGGCGCAGCATGACAGGAGGAGTTTGTATCGTAGGGCCATGATAGCTGTTTTAATGCTTATTTGCCGGATTCGAGCGCCGCCAGCTGTTCGCGGATCGCCGTGATCTTGGCTTCGGCGTCGGCCTGCTTGGCGCGCTCGTTGGCCACCACCTTCTCGGGCGCCGAGGCGACGAACCGCTCGTTCGAGAGCTTCTTCATCACCGAGGCGAGGAATCCCTCGTAGTAGGCCAGATCGTCCGCGAGTTTTTTGCGCTCGGCCTCGGCGTCGATCTTTCCGGCCATCGGCACGAAGTACTGCGTCGTCTTGACGATGAACGCCGCGGCCGCCGGGTCCTTCTCCGCCACGGTCTCGATGGCCGTGAGGTTGGCCATCTTCATCACGACGGGGGCGAACTCCGCGGGATAGTTCTCATCGGCGATGACCCGGAGCGTCAGCGCCTCTTTCTGCGGCAGGCTCTTCTGGTTGCGGATGTTGCGCACCGAGGTGATGATCTCCTTCGCCAGTTCGAAGCGCGCCAGCATCGCGGCGTCTTCGGCCGCAGGCTCGGGCATCTGCGCCACGCAGATCGAAGCGCCTTCGGCGCGGGGCGCGAGGTCCTGCCAGATCTCTTCCGTGACGAACGGCATGAAGGGGTGCAGCACGCGCATCAGGGCGTCGAAATAGCCCTTCGTCGCCTCCATCGTCGGGGCGTCGATGGGCTGTCCGTAGGCGGGCTTCGCCATCTCGAGGTACAAGCCGCTGAAATCGTCCCAGAAGAGGCGGTAGGCCTCCTTGAAGGCCTCCGAGATGCGGTATGACTTGAAATCCTCGGCGATCTGGCGCAGCGAGCGGTCCAACGCCTGCCCGAACCACGCCACGGCCAGACGGTTGTTCTCGCTTTGCGCCGCCGCGGCGTCCACCGCCCAGCCGTTCAGGAGGCGGTAGGCGTTCCAGATTTTGTTGCCGAAGTTGCGGCCCTGCTCGCACAGCGCTTCGTCGAACATCACGTCGTTGCCGGCCGACGAGGAGATGAGCATCGCCATACGCACGCCGTCGGCGCCGTACTGGGCAATCAAGTCCAGCGGGTCGGGCGAGTTGCCCAGCTGCTTGGACATCTTGCGGCCGATCTTGTCGCGCACGATGCCCGTGAAGTAGACGTTCGAGAAGGGCTTTTCGCCGCGGTATTCGTAGCCGGCCATGATCATGCGGGCCACCCAGAAGAAGATGATGTCGGGACCGGTCACCAGATCGTTGGTGGGGTAGTAGTAGCCGATCTCCCTGTTGTCCGGGAAGCGGATGCCGTCGAATACCGAGATGGGCCACAGCCACGACGAGAACCACGTGTCCAGCACGTCCTCGTCCTGTCGCAGGTCCGTCAGTTGCAGCGATGCGTCGCCGCTCTTCGCGCGGGCTTTTTCCAGCGCCTCTTCGGTCGTCAGGGCCACCACGAAGCCGCCTTTGGGAAGATAGTACGCCGGAATGCGCTGGCCCCACCACAGCTGGCGCGAGATGCACCAGTCCTTGATGTTCTCCATCCAGTGGCGGTAGGTGTTCTTGTATTTCTCGGGCACGAAACGGATCGCGTCCTCCATCACGGCCTTCGTCGCCGGTTCGGCCAGCTCCTGCATCGAGAGGAACCACTGCATCGAGAGTTTCGGCTCGATGGCCACGCCCGTGCGCTCCGAATAGCCCACGTTGTTGGTGTAATCTTCGGTCTTTTCCAAAAGGCCCGCCGCGTCGAGGTCCTTTTCGATCTGCCGGCGCACGTCGAAGCGGTCCTGACCCACGTACATGCCCACCTTGTCGTTGATCGTGCCGTCGTCGTTGAAGATGTCGATGGTCTCCAGCCCGTATTTCTCGCCCAGCATGTAGTCGTTCACGTCGTGCGCCGGGGTCACCTTCAGGGCGCCCGTTCCGAACTCGATGTCGACGTATTCGTCGCGGATCACGGGGATCGACCGTCCCACCAGCGGCACGACGACGCGGGCGTCGGCGGGCAGGGCCTTGTAACGCTCGTCATTGGGGTTGACGCACAGCGCCGTATCGCCCAGGATGGTCTCGGGGCGCGTCGTGGCGACGATGATCGCCCGGTCGGTTCCCTCGACCTTGTAGCGCAGGTAGTAGAGCTTGCCGTGCGACTCCTTGAAGACCACCTCCTCGTCCGAGAGGGCCGTCTGCGCCGCGGGGTCCCAGTTGACCATCCTTACGCCGCGGTAGATCTTGCCTTTCTCGTAGAGGTCGCAGAAGACGCGCAGAACGCTCTCCGTGCGGGCTTCGTCCATCGTGAAGCACGTGCGGTCCCAGTCGCACGAGGCGCCCAGCTTGCGCAGCTGTTTGAGAATCACGCCGCCGTATTTCTCCTTCCATTCCCAGGCGTGGCGGAGGAACTCCTCGCGCGTGAGCGACGACTTTTCGATGCCCTTTTCGCGCAGCATCGCCACCACCTTGGCTTCGGTGGCGATCGACGCGTGGTCCATGCCCGGCACCCAGCAGGCGTTCTTTCCCGACATGCGGGCGCGGCGCACCAGTACGTCCTGCAACGTGTTGTTGAGCATGTGCCCCATGTGGAGCATGCCCGTCACGTTGGGGGGAGGGATGACGATCGTGTAGGGTTCCCGCTGGTCGGGTTCCGAGTGGAAAATATGCTGTTCGATCCAGTAGTCGTACCATTTGGATTCGATCTGCTGCGGTGCGTATTTGTCTGCGATTTGCATGGCGCGTTGAATTTTACTTTGTTTTCAGGGATGCAAAGTTATTAACATTCTGTCAAAGATAAAATAAAATTTCTAAAAAATCGTTATATTTGCACCATTATATATCTGTATATCCTATGAGCAAAAAAGATAAGATCAAAACCATCGAAGTAGACGACGTGAATCTCGTCCCCGAGCTGCTCGACGGCAATCACCGCGTGATCCCCATCGTGACCGGCGGCGACGAGCCTGTGGAGGAGGTCGAAGTGCCCGAAATCATACCCATTCTCACGCTGCGTTCGTCGGTGCTTTTCCCCGGCGCCATCACGCCCATCACGGTGGGCCGCGACAAGAGCATCAACCTCGTGCGCGCCGTGAATGCCGAAGGCGGCATCCTGGGCGCCGTGTTGCAGCGCGAAAGCGACGTCGAGGACCCCGCGCCGGACGACATGTACAAGGTCGGCACGGCCGCGCGGATCATCAAGATCCTCGAAATGCCCAACGGCAACCTCACGGTGATCCTGAACGGCCTGGAGAAGGTCGAGATCACGGAGTACATCACCACCGAGCCTTATTTCAAGGCCCGGGTGACGGCCCTGCACGATTCGACTCCCGATGTGAAGAGCATCGAGTTCGAGGCTTTCGTGGACTCGATCCGCGACGTGGCGCTGAACATCATCAACGTGTCGCCGTCGATGCCCAAGGAGGCGGCTTTCGCCATCAAGAACATCGACTCGAAGCGCGGCATCATCAACTTCATCTGCTCCAACATGGAGCTGACGGACGAAGACCGCCAGTCGCTGCTGGAGGCCCCCGGCCTGCTGGCCCGCGCCCGCAAGCTGCTCGAAATCCTGATCCGCGAGCAGCAGCTGGCCGAGCTGAAGAACCAGATTCAGGAGCGCGTCAAGCAGGAGATCGACAAGCAGCAGCGCGACTACTACCTCCAGCAGCAGATGCGTACGATCCAGGACGAACTGGGCGACGGCGCCGATGCCGACATCGAGAAGATGCGCGAGGAGGCCAAGAAGAAGAACTGGCCCGCGGAGGTGGGCGAAACCTTCGAGAAGGAGTTGCAGAAGGTCGAGCGGCTGAATCCCGCCGTGGCCGAATATTCGGTGCAGATGACCTACCTGCAGCTGCTGCTGGAACTGCCGTGGAACGACGTGACGAAGGACAACCTCGACCTCAAGTGCGCCCGCGAACAGCTCGATCACGACCATTTCGGTCTGGACGAGGTGAAGGAGCGGCTGCTGGAGCACCTGGCCGTCATCAAGCTCAAGGGCGACCTCAAATCGCCGATCCTCTGCCTCTACGGCCCTCCGGGCGTGGGTAAGACCTCGCTGGGCAAGTCGGTGGCCGCGGCGCTGGGCCGCAAGTTCGGCCGTATTTCGCTGGGCGGCCTGCACGACGAGTCGGAGATTCGCGGACACCGCCGCACCTACATCGGCGCCATGCCGGGCCGGATCATCCAGACCATCAAGCGGTGCGGCTCGTCGAACCCCGTCATCATCCTCGACGAGGTGGACAAGGTGACCGTTTCGAACCACGGCGACCCGTCGAGCGCCCTGCTGGAGGTGCTCGATCCGGAGCAGAACACCACGTTCCACGACAACTACCTCGACATGGAGTACGACCTGTCGAAGGTGCTGTTCATCGCCACGGCCAACAACGTGGCCAATATCGCCCCGGCGCTGCGCGACCGCATGGAGATGATCAACATTGCCGGTTACCTCCTGGAGGAGAAGGTGCGCATCGCGCTGGACCACCTGCTGCCCAAGCAGCGCGAGGCCCACGGCATCAAGGAGCAGGAGATGACGATGACCCCGGAGGTCGTCGAGAACGTCATCGCCTGCTATACGCGCGAAGCCGGCGTGCGTTCGCTGGACAAGAATCTGGCGAAGATCGCCCGCGCCCGCGCCAAACAGATCGCTTTCGACGAGGCTTTCGCGCCCGAGATTTCGATGAAGGACGTCGAGAAAATCCTCGGCATGCCCAAGTTCCTCAAGGAGGAGTACGAAGTGGGCGGCATGACGGGCGTCGTGACGGGCCTTGCGTGGACCGAGGTCGGCGGCGACATCCTCTACATCGAGTCGGTGCTGACGCCCGGCAAGGGCAAGGTGAGCCTCACGGGCAACCTTGGCGACGTGATGAAGGAGTCGGCGACGATCGCCCACGAGTGGACGATGGCCCACTACAAGGAGCTGGGCATCGACCCCAAGCTGTTCGAAACGAACGACATCAACATCCACGTTCCCGAGGGTGCGATCCCGAAGGACGGTCCTTCGGCCGGCATCACGATGGTCACTTCGATCGTGTCGAGCTATACGGGCCGCAAGGTGAAGGAGCGTATCGCCATGACGGGCGAGACCACGCTCCGCGGACGGGTGATGCCCGTGGGCGGCGTGAAGGAGAAGATCCTGGCCGCCAAACGCGCCGGCATCACGGAGCTGATCCTCTCGGAGGAGAACCGCAAGGACATCGCCGAGATCAAACCCGAATATATCGCGGGCCTCACGTTCCATTACGTGAAGACCAACGAGGAGGTGTTGCAGCTGGCTCTGGAATAGTTTTTTCGTGATGGCGGCGAACTCTGGCGCTTCCTTCGTCGGCTTCGGCAGCCACATACCCCGTGTATGCTTCTGCCTTGCCGGTTTCACGAAGTCCCGGATTTCATCCGCCCTGACGAAAAAACGGGAGGCTGTAATTATGAATTTTGAATTCTGAATTATGAATTTTTTGGCAATCATCCCCGCGCGCTACGCTTCGACGCGCTTTCCCGGGAAGCCGCTGGCGCGGCTGGGCGGCAAGCCCGTCATCCAGCGGGTCTACGAGCAGGTCGCCGGCGTGCTGGACGATGCCGTGGTGGCCACCGACGATGAGCGCATCCGCGACGCCGTGCGGGCCTTCGGGGGACGGGTCGAAATGACCTCCCCGGACCACCGGAGCGGCACCGACCGCTGTTGGGAGGCCTACTGCAAGCAGGGCCGCGAATACGACGTGGTGGTCAACGTGCAGGGCGACGAACCTTTTATCCGTCCCTCGCAGCTGGAGGCCGTGAAACGCTGTTTCGACGATCCCGCGACCGACATCGCCACGCTCGTGAAACCCTTCACCAAGGCCGACGGACTGGCGGCCCTCGAAAATCCCAACTCGCCCAAGGTGGTCCTCGACGCGCAGTCGCGGGCCATCTATTTTTCCCGCTCGGTGATTCCCTACCTGCGGGGCGTTCCGCGCGAAGAGTGGCTCGCGCGCCACACGTTCTACAAGCATATCGGGCTTTACGCCTTTCGCGCCGACGTGCTGCGGGCGGTGACGGCGTTGCCGCAGTCGCCGCTTGAGCTGGCCGAATCGCTTGAACAGCTGCGCTGGCTGGAGAATGGTTACAAGATCGGCGTGGGGATTTCGGAGGTCGAGACCATCGGCATCGACACGCCCGAAGACCTGGAGAAAGCGGAACGCTTCCTCCAATTAAAAATTAAAAATGAAGAATGAAAAATTAGGGATTGAAAATTCTCCGGAATTCTTAATCTTTAATTTTTAATTTTTAATTCAAATTTTATGGCAATAAAATTTATCGCAGGTCCGTGCGTCATCGAATCGGCCGAACTGCTGGACGCCGTGGGCGAAAGGCTTGCGGCCATCAACCGCACCCTCGGCACGGAAATCATCTTCAAGGCCTCGTTCGACAAGGCCAACCGCACCTCCATATCGTCGTTCCGCGGCCCGGGACTCGAAAAGGGATTGCAGATGCTTTCGGACGTGCGGGCGAAGTGGGGGCTGCGTCTGCTCACCGACATCCACGAATCGTGGCAGGCCGCACCCGTCGGCGAGGTCGTCGACGTGATCCAGATCCCGGCGTTCCTCTGCCGCCAGACCGATCTGGTGGTTGCCGCAGCCC
>OJON01001145.1_pt1 | contig 15315 bp, 8 predicted proteins | sample 1598031 | NCBI WGS metagenome assembly OJON01 (sample SAMN01915216, study PRJEB22387) | human gut metagenome | isolation source: stool | host: Homo sapiens | place: USA | reverse complement strand
GGCATGCAGGAGATGCTCTACCCCACGTCGTACCTCAAATCCAAGCACCTCGACAAAGCCTGCGCGCTGATTACCGACGGCCGCTTTTCGGGCGGCACGTCGGGGCTGTCGATCGGCCACGTCTCGCCCGAAGCCGCGTCCGGGGGCGAAATCGCCGTCGTCCGGACGGGCGATGAAATCGAGATCGACATCCCGCAGCGCTCGATACGCCTGCTGGCAGACGACGCCGAAATCGCCGCGCGGATGGCCGCTCAGGAGTATTTTCGCCCCGCCGCACGCGACCGCAAAGTCCCCGCGTCGCTGCGCGCCTACGCCAAGCTGGTCAGCTCGGCCGACAAGGGCGCCGTACGTATCGTCGACGATAACGAAGAATAAAAAAACGGACCCGCAATGAATACCTCTCAAACACTCCGTCCCGAAGAGCGACGCGCGGCCTCCGATCCCTCGATGACGGGATCGAAGGCCCTGATCGAATCGTTTCTCCAAGAGGGCGTCGAAACCGTTTTCGGCTATCCCGGAGGCGCGATCATCCCCGTCTACGACGCGCTTTACGACTACCGCGACCGCCTGCGCCACATCCTCGTGCGCCACGAGCAGGGCGCCGTGCACGCCGCACAGGGCTATGCCCGCGTCAGCGGCCGCGTCGGGGTCTGTCTGGTGACCTCGGGTCCCGGCGCCACGAACACCGTGACGGGGCTGGCCGACGCGCTGATGGACTCCACGCCGCTGGTGCTCGTCACCGGACAGGTCGGCTCCGCGCTGCTGGGCACCGACGCCTTTCAGGAGACCAATTTCGTCGGCATCACGCAGGCCGTCACCAAATGGAACTGCCAGGTCAAGCGCACCGAGGACATTCCCGCGGCCATCGCCAAGGCCTTCTACATCGCCCGCTCGGGCCGTCCGGGTCCCGTCGTGGTCGACATCACCAAGGACGCACAATGCGGAACAGCTCCGTTCCGCTACGAAAAAATCACCTCGATCCGCAGTTACCTCCCCGCGCCCGCACCCGACGCGGAACGCATCGCCGAAGCCGCACGGCTGATCGACCAGGCCCGCCGTCCGCTGGTCATGGTGGGTCAGGGCGTCATCCTGGGCAACGCCGAAGCCGAGCTGCGGGCGCTGCTCGACAAGAGCGGCATGCCCGCCGCCTCGACCCTGCTGGGTCTCTCGGCCCTGCCGACCGACCATCCGCAAAACGTGGGCATGCTGGGCATGCACGGCAACTACGGTCCCAACATCAAGAACCAGGAGTGCGACCTGCTCGTGGCCGTGGGCATGCGTTTCGACGACCGCGTGACGGGGAATCCCGCGCATTTCGGCGCCAACGCCAAGGTGATCCACCTGGAGATCGACCCCGCGGAGATCGGCAAGATCATCCCGGCCGACGTGGCGGTCGTGGGCGATGTGAAACGCTCCCTGCCGCTCATCACCGAGCGTATCCGCAAACGCGACCACAGCCAATGGATCGCCGGATTCCGCGCCTGCGACCAGATCGAATACGAAGCCGTCATCCGCAAGGCCGTGCACCCCGCCGAGGGGCGTATCCGCATGGGCGAGGCGGTCGCCGCCGTGGCCCGGGCCTACCGCAACGACGCGGTGCTGGTGACCGACGTGGGCCAGCAGCAGATGAACGCCGCGCGCTATTTCGGATTCCGCCGCACGCGCAGCGTGGTCACCTCGGGCGGTCTCGGCACGATGGGATTCGGACTTCCGGCGGCCATCGGGGCCAAGCTGGGCGCCCCCGACCGCGAAGTCGTCCTTTTCGCCGGCGACGGCGGCCTGCAAATGACCATTCAGGAGCTGGGCACGATCTTCCAGTCGAAGATCCCCGTGAAAATCGTCCTGCTGAACAACTCGTTCCTCGGCATGGTGCGCCAATGGCAGGAGCTGTTCTACGACCGCCGCTACTCCTTTACGGAGATGGTCAACCCCGATTTCGGGCTGATCGCCCGCGGCAACGGCCTTTCGTACCGCTGCGTCGAACGGCGCGAGGAACTCGACGAGGCCATCGCCGCCATGAAAGCCTCCGAAGGCGCCTTCCTGCTGGAGGTGCGCGTCGAGGGCGAAGAGAACATTTTCCCGATGGTCCCGGCGGGCGCCCCGGTATCGGAAATCCGGTTCGAATAAAACGAAACAGCGTATGGAACAGGAATACATCATCACCGTGTTTTCGGAGAACAAGGTGGGCCTGCTGAGCCAGATCACCACCGTCTTCACCTGCCGCGACGTGAACATCGAGAGCCTCACGACCTCGGAATCGGCGTTGCAGGGCATCCACAAATTCACCATCGTGGTCCGCACCACACCCGATCAGGTCGACAAACTCGTGCGGCAGGTCGAGAAAAAGATCGACGTGCTGAAGACCTTCGTCTACACCCCCGACGAGGTCGTGCAGCAGGAGATCGCCCTCTACAAGGTGACCCGCAGCCGGGGTGTCGAACAACTCGTCAGGGAACACAACGTCCGCATTCTGGAGATCGACGAGGACTACATCGTCGTCGAGAAGACCGGTCACAAAGCCGACACGCAGGCGTTGTTCCGCCTGCTGCAACCCTACGGCGTACAGCAGTTCGTGCGCAGCGGCACGGTGGCCATCATCAAGTCGCGGCGCGAGCTGCTGAACGAGTACCTTGAAGAAATCGACCGTTTAAGGGCCGAATCCGATGAAGAAGGGAGCAAAAGCGAAAAATAACTTTCAGAACATATAACAAACTCAAAATCACGAAAATCATGGCAAAGATCAATTTCGGCGGCGTCGAAGAGAACGTCGTAACCCGCGAGGAATTTCCTCTGGAAAAAGCGCTCGAAACACTCAAGGACGAGACCATCGCCGTCATCGGCTACGGCGTGCAAGGCCCCGGACAGTCGCTCAACCTGCGCGACAACGGATTCAGGGTCATCGTGGGCCAGCGCGAAGGCTCCGCGAGCTGGGACAAGGCCGTAGCCGACGGCTGGGTGCCGGGCCAGACGCTTTTCGGCATCGAGGAGGCCGCCGAGCGCGCCACGATCATCCAGTACCTGCTCTCCGACGCCGGGCAGATCGCCGTATGGCCTTCAATCAAAAAGCACCTCACGCCGGGCAAGGCCCTCTATTTCTCCCACGGCTTCGGCATCACCTACAAGGAGCGCACGGGCATCGTGCCCCCGGCCGACGTGGACGTGATCCTGATCGCCCCGAAAGGCTCGGGAACCTCGCTGCGGCGCATGTTCCTCCAGGGCCGCGGACTCAATTCGAGCTATGCGGTGTTCCAGGACGCCACGGGCCGCGCCTTCGAACGCGTCGTGGCGCTGGGCATCGGCGTGGGTTCGGGCTACCTGTTCGAAACCGACTTCAAGCGCGAGGTCTACTCCGACCTCACGGGCGAGCGCGGCACGCTGATGGGCGCCATCCAAGGCATCTTCGCCGCCCAGTACGACACGCTGCGCGCCAACGGCCACACCCCCTCGGAGGCCTTCAACGAAACGGTCGAGGAGCTGACCCAGTCGCTCATGCCGCTGGTCTCGGAGAACGGCATGGACTGGATGTACGCCAACTGTTCGACCACGGCCCAGCGCGGCGCGCTGGACTGGTGGAAGAAGTTCCGCGACGCCACGAAGCCCGTCTTCGAAGAGCTGTACAGGGAGGTGGCCGCCGGCAACGAGGCCCAGCGTTCGATCGACCTGAACAGCAAACCCGACTACCGCGAGAAGCTCAACGAGGAGCTGCGCGAGATGCGCGAAAACGAGATGTGGCAGACCGGCGCCGTCGTGCGCAAGCTGCGTCCCGAAAACAACTGACACAAGGCAAGGTCCTGAAAAAGGCCGGCGGCAGCAGTCGCCGGCCTTTTTCGCGCAATTCGGTTTTGCACCCGTTCAATTTTTATGTATCTTTGCCTACCGGAACACCGACAATCCAAACAAAACTACTCAATATGTACAGCCATGACAACCGGGTGGTCATCACCCTCGACGCCGGCGGCACGAACCTCGTTTTCGGCGCCATGCAGGCCAACAAATTCATTGTGGAGCCGATCACCCTCCCGTCGCATGCCGAGAACCTCGACAAATGCCTCGCGACGATGGTCGAAGGGTTCCAGGCCGTCATCGACCGTCTGTCCGAAAAACCCGTAGCCATCAGTTTCGCATTCCCCGGCCCGGCCGACTATCCGAACGGCATCATCGGCGGTTATCTGCCCAACTTCCCGTCGTTCCGCGAAGGCGTGGCGCTGGGTCCGTTCCTCGAAGCGAAATTCGGCATCCCGGTATACATCAACAACGACGGCGACCTGTTCGCCTACGGCGAGGCGCTGGGAGGCGCCCTGCCCGAGGTCAACGCCCGGCTCGAAGCGCTGGGAAGCCCGAAGAAATACAAAAACCTCGTCGGCTACACCTTCGGCACGGGACTCGGCGTGGGCCTTGTGATCGACAACCGGCTGAACCGCGGCGACAACTCATGCGTCGAGACGTTCTGCCTGCGTCACAAGAAAATGCCCGAAATCATCGTCGAGGACGGGGCGTCGATCCGTGCCGTGAAACGCGTCTACGGCGAAGCTTCGGGCGACGTGAACCACACCTTCGAACCGAAAGATATCTGCGAAATCGCCGAGGGTAAACGCCCGGGAGATGTCGAGGCCGCGAAGAAGGCTTTTGCCGAAATGGGCGAGATCGCCGGCGACGCCATGGCTACGGCCGTGACGCTGGTGGACGGCCTGATCGTCATCGGCGGCGGCATCACGGCGGCCCGCAAATGGATCATGCCCAGCCTGCTGAACGAGCTGCGTTCGAAGATGCACCAGCTCAACGGCAACGAGTTGAACCGCGTGCAGATGAAGGTTTACGATCTGGACGACGAGACTGAATTCCGCGAATTCGCCAAGGGCGCGCAGCGGCCCCTGAAAGTCTACGGCACGGACCGCTACGTGGCCTACGACCCGCAAAAACGCATCGGCGTGACCATTTCGAAACTCGGCGCGAGCCAAGCCATTTCGGTCGGAGCATACGCTTTCGCCTTGAGCCAGCTCGACACGGAAAACGCATAAAATAGATCGACCATGTATAAATTTCAACCGATTCTGAAATCCCTGATCTGGGGCGGCGAGAAGATCGCCCCTTACAAGGGAATCGCCACCGACCAGCGCAACATCGGCGAAAGCTGGGAGCTTTCGGGCGTCAAGGACAACGAGTCCGTCGTCGCCGAAGGCCCCGAAGCCGGGACATCGCTCCCGGAACTGATCGCCCGCCACGGCGCGGCGCTGTTGGGCAAAGCCAACTACGGGCGTTTCGGCGAGGAGTTCCCGCTGCTGATCAAGTTCATCGACGCCCGGCAGGATCTCTCGATCCAGGTGCACCCGAACGATGAGCTGGCATGGGAACGCCACAAATCCAAGGGCAAGACCGAAATGTGGTACGTGGTGTCGGCGGATAAGGACGCGCACCTGCGTTCGGGCTTCTCGAAGCAGGTAACGCCGGCCGAGTACGAGGCCAGCGTCGGGGACAACACCATCACGGACATCCTGGCCGACTACAAGATCGCACCGGGCAACGTGTTTTTCCTGCCCGCGGGACGTGTGCACTCGATCGGCGCGGGGTCGTTCATCGCCGAAATCCAGCAGACCTCGAACATCACCTACCGCATCTACGATTTCAACCGCCGCGATGCCAACGGCAACACCCGCGAACTGCACACCGAACTGGCGAAGGGCGCCATCGACTACACCGTGCTGCCCGATTACCGGACGCATTACGAGCCGGCGCAGGACACGCGCGTAGAGCTGGTGTCGTGCCCTTATTTCACCACGTCGCTCTACGATCTGACCCGCCCCGAGACGCTCGACCTCGCGTCGCTCGACTCGTTCGTCGTGGCGATTTGCATCGAGGGCCGCGGTACGCTCACCGACGACAGCGGCGCAGCGGTTCCGGTGCACCAGGGCGAAACGGTCCTGATTCCGGCTTCGGCCCGTTCGCTCGCCTTCACGCCCGACGGCGGCATGAAGATTCTGACAAGCTGGATCGGCTGATCCGCCTCTTCGGCTCAACGAAAAAACTCCGGCCTGCGAAAATGCAGGCCGGAGTTTTTCGTTACGGCAAGCCGGAATTACTCCGCCTTGAACCACGCCTTCGTGTCGTAGGTCGCTCCCGCACCCGTCTTCACCACCGAAGCGTCGACCGGGAAATACCCCTTCGCCGCATCCATCGAAGAGAACGGAGCTTCCACGCCGTCGCCCATCTGGTTGTTTGCAGGCGTGTAGCTTCCGGTATGCTTCGCCGACCAGAAATTCGTATCGCTGACCGGCGCGGTGTAGAGGTAATTATAGGTTACCTCCGCCTTGTCAGCCGTAAATCCGGCCGTGTCATACACACCCGTCAGATAATTTTTCGCGGTAACACCGGTATAATACCCGACATTCTTGGTCACGGTCAGCCCTGCGAGGACATAAGCCCGGATCATAATGTTCGGCTGGTAAATGTTATAAATCGTATTGTTCGTCACCTCGACCTGAAGCCGGGTCGTCTGGAATGCCTGCGACCTGTCCCCGCAGTTGATCAGGTAGTTCTGCAAAGGCGTTTCGGCATAGAAGACATTATTCTCCAAACGGATCGACTGCTGCGTATAGGCTCCTTTCGATTTGGTCGAATAGAACGGCTTGTTGGCGACGGTCATCTTCACAATCGAATTCCCGAAATAGACACTCTTGAAATTCTGCGTATTGTGCGAATCGTAAACCACATTGTAGGCAGCATCCACGGTACAATCCTCGACATGCAGCGTCGGATCATAGGTGGCATTGGTCGTCGTAAAGAGGTTGTAATTGCCCGAAGCCGCGATATGCAGGTTCTTGAAAGCCGCATTGTACTTGCAACGCAGTTCCGGCCCGGAGATCGTCGCCTGCGCACGTTCGGGATAACGGCCGATCAGCACGATGTCGCCCATATTGATCGACGCGCCCGAAATCGTGAACGACAGATCGGCAGCATCGGAGTTGTCGACGAAAATCAAACCTCCGGCCGTAATGATCGCAGCGGTCAGTTCGGAGGGCTTGAGCAGCTGCGCTTCCGGATAGACCGTCTTATTGATCGTCAGGTCGCCCAGCGCGATGTCTTTCCCGTCCTGATAATCCTGGTAGTAGTCCGCCTCGGCGGTAACGGGAGCCTCCGCCGTCGTGTTCCCGACGCTTGCCACCTCGCTCGTCAGATCGCCGGCATAGGCGACCACGTAGATCGTATAGGCCGTATTGGCTTCGAGATTCCCGACCGTCACGCCCGTACCCGTACCGGCCGTGCCTTCGGCAAGAACCCTGGCGGCGTCGGGAGCCGTTTCCGTCGATTTGAGGCAGAGGTATTTCCAGCCGTCGGCATTGGCCGAGGGCGCAACGTCGAAGGTCAGCGCCGACTGCGTGGGTTCGACCGTCGCGGAGTTGGTCACCGCAACCGTCGGAGCGGCGGGAGCCGTTCCGGTGCTCTCAACCTGGATTTTGGCCACCGTCGAAAGCCCGCCGGCCGCAAAGGCCTCGATCGCCACGTCCTTCGACGTGTCGGCCGTGGCGCGGGTCACGGCTGCGGGGGCCGTCACGATCAGTTCGGCCCTCTCATCCACGGCATCGGTCAGGCGTGCCGACCAGCCCTCGGGAGCCGACAGTTTCACCTGCTCGACACCTCGGATCTCCACCACGAAACGCTTGGTGGCCCCGGCGTCGAACGTCTGCACGCCCTCGGTCGGCGTGACGATCCGGCAGAAGAAATCGCTCACGATCGGAATGCGCAGTTCCTCGCCGCCGAGCAGCCTGATATAGAGGTCGCCGCCGTCGACCTTCACCTCCTCGAAGAACTTGTCGGTCACCGTACCCGAGCCGATGGCCTTGACGGGCTGCCCCTTGGTGTCCTTCACATTTTCGAAGGAGGTGCCGCCGTCGTAGCTCACCTGCCAGTAGCCGGTGGCCTCGTCGATGCGGAACCGGGGCGTCGTGCCGTCCTCGGCCACGGCCTTCACGCCGAGCGAGGTGAACGTGGCTCCGTTGTCGGTCGACACCTGCCACTCGCCCTTGTCGTTGATCGAGACGATCGGAATCACGGCCACGGCCTCGCTGCCCTGCACCAGTTCGATGGTCTCGCCGTTGGTCAGCGTGACGACGTATTTGCCATCGGAGGTCTCGACCTTGGAGATCGTGGCGCCGCCGTAGAGTTTCTGCAACGCCTCGATGTTGCCGTTCAGCGCGTCGACCTGCGTTTCGAGCGCCTGCACGCGGCTCTTCAGGTCGTCGATCGCATCCCACAGGTCGTCGTTGTTGTCGCACGACTGGAAAACCGCAGCCAGCGCGACGAAGATCAGGATCAGATACTTTTTCATAATATGTTTGGTTTTTTATTCTATTTCAAAGAATTGAGCCATGCGGGGACATACCCTAACCGCTGGCGCAGCTGCGCTTCGTAGAGCGACAGCGGCTCGACGGCCGCGCCGTTGCTTTCGAGGTATTTCACCTGTTCGGCGCTCTCGTCGAAGGTGACCGCCGCGCCGTGGAATCCGACGATGATCGGCGGCATGGTCTTCCACCACTTGTCCGAGGAGAGCCACCACTTGAACGGTTCGGCCCCGAAATCGTGCGCCGCACGCGTGGCGTTCAGATTCCAGATCGTCAGGTCGCCCAGGTGGTTGGGCACGTTGGTTTCGTCGCCGCCGAAACGCCATTGCACGAATCCGCCCGTGCAGCGGTCGACGAGCGTGGCGCGCGGCTGCCTGGAATGCGACTCGAAGAAGGCGTCGTCACCCCACGTGTTGTTCCACAGCACGGCCCCCAGCGAGGTGTTCGACACACCCGAGGCGTGGTACTGTCCGGCGTTTTCGAAATACCCCGTGCTCGTATAGGGCGGCGAGACAGCCTGCCCGCGGCTGCGGTCGCAGACCTTGCCGATGAAGATGCGCGACGAGGACTGCGAGCGCACGCCCGAGTGGCCGCGGTTGCCGCTGATCTCGATGTCGTAGGCCGAGCAGTTGGCGCTCGACACGATCGACAACGCCTCACTGACGCCCCTGAAATCGACGCGGCGAATCCACGAATCGGTCAGACGCATCATGTTGAGCGGCTTGTAAGCCCCGTCGTCCTCCCACGAAGCGTGGTGGCCGAAGTTCTCCTTCGAGCGACCCTCGAACGTGAGGTCCTCGACGCCGACATGTTCATAATGGGGGTATTTACGGATTTTCCAGCCCCATTTGGCCTCCACAGCGTACATGATCGGTTCGGCGAAGGTCACGCGGTTGCCGCTTACGGAAGCCACCTGGTGATAGTCCTCGACCGTAATGGTCTGAATATCGGTCATGTTTCCCTCGACCCGGTGCGGCGCCAGCTCCTGCGCCACCAGCGTCGGGTCGTTGTTCGAAAGCGAAAGGCACACCCAGTCGCCCTTCCCGATGCCGGCCGCCGAAGCCACCTCCACCGAGAACGTGCCGCGTGCGGCGTCGCCCGTCACCGTCGTGAGGTCCGAAAGTCCCGAATTGTGCTTGATATTGATCATCATGGGCGACGACCACATCTGCTCCGAGTTGTTCGGCAGGTTGGGCGTGTCCATGACGAGCGTCGTCTTGCCGCGGCCCGCGCCCTTGAGCACGAAATAACCCCCGCGAATGAAAATCTCCTCGCTGCGGTTGTTCCCCTTCGAATCGGTGTATTTCTGGTTGGCGGAGGTTGGGTCCACCACGTTGTCGTCGTCGTTGTGGAGGACGAAACGCCCCTCGGGGAAATAGATCACCGCCCGGGCATTGGCATTCGCGAGGTTCGCCCCCGCATCGCTCCGTCCGGAGAGTTTCAGCTCCTTGAGCAGCGCTGCCAACGCCCCGCGCGAGGACCTGACGCCCGTGGGATCGGCGCCGTAGTCGACGACGTTGTAAACCTTGTAGCCCAGTCCCCAGACATCGGCCGGAGCCTCCTCGCCGTGCTTGTAACCGGCATACGAATAATCGAGCAGGACGTTATCCGCAGTTCCGGCCTTAAAATTCCGCCATGCCAGAGCGGCGTTGGCATCCACCTGCTCGTCGAGCAGCGTCACGTTCAGCGTGACGAGTTTCCGGTATTTCCTGTCCGAATAGACCGTCACCGAGACCGCCGCCTGCTGCGAAGCGGCGTCGAACGTCGCGGGAGCCTTGACCGTCAGCGTCGTCTCGCCAAGCACGGCCGTCCAGCCCGCAGGAGCGTCGATCACCGCCTCGGCGACGTTGTTCTGCACGACCTCGAAGGCCCGGGTCTCCCCGAGGCGGAAAGTCTCGTTGTCGGAAGCCGTCACCGTCAGTCCGAAATCGTCGAAGACGGGAAGCGTGAGTTTTTCGCCGTCGAGCAGTTCGACCGCCAAAAGTCCGGTCGTCGCGTCGTAAGTCACCGACTTGAAAGCCGAACTGTAACTGACGACGACTTTATCCCCCAAGGCATTGACCGGCTGTCCGTTTTGCAAAAGCGGCGCGTAGGTCGCCCCGCCGTCGAGGCTCACGAGCCACTCCCCGTCGGCCGAAACCTTCAGCTGCGGGGTGACGCCCTCGGCGCCGGGCTTATGGTCGCCGCCCGAAACGGGCCATGCCGAAACGTACTCTCCGCCGACCTTCAGCCGCTCGGAAGTGGCTCCGCCGTCGAGGCTCACGGTCCAGTAGCCCTCGGCGTCGATGCCCATGACGGGAACCAGCGCCTCGATCTTCTCACCGAGGATGACGGGCAGCCGGGTTCCGTCGCTCAACTCGATCTCGTACCCCTTTGCGTTGGGTTCGATCCCGACGATGATCGTCGACTCGTCCATCAACTTGTGGTGCGCCACGATGGAGGTGTTCACGCTGCCGATCTTCGCCTCCAGCGCAATCACCCGGTCGCGCAGGCTCCCGATCTCGTCGCGGATGCCGTCGGTGTTCTCACACGATTGCAGCACAAAAGCCGAGGCCGCTGCAATCCACAAAAACAATTTATTCATATCCGATTGATTGTTAGTTATTCGTATCATAGGGAACCACGTCGGACAAGACGCCCTCGCGGAACCACACGTCGTCGTTGTCGCGCAGCAACACGGCCAGTTCGCGGCGCAGCGCGGCGAACAGCGCGGGATGCTCCTCCGGCGCGAGGTTGTGCAGCTGGTAGGGATCGGCCGCATCGTCGAACATCAGCACGCGTTCGAGCGTCCCGTCGCGGCCGATGTGCAGCTCCATCGTATGCGTTGCGGTCTTCACGCCGCGCGCCTGGGCGAAGAAGCCGCGGACCAGTCCGTCGGCATCGCGCCCGCCGTCGAGGTTGCGCATGTAAAGGGCAGCGCGCGGGCGTTCGGGCTGCACGGCGTCCTGCCGCAGCACGGCCGAGTAGTCGCGCCCCTCGACACTCGCGGGAATCCGCTCCCCGAGGCCCGCCAGCCCCAGCAGCGTCGGCATGATGTCGGGCGTCGAGAGCAGCAGATCGTCCACACGGTGCGGCACCCGCCCCGGATAGCGCACCAGAAAGGGAATGTTCAGCGACTCGCGCCAGATCGAGTTCTTGGGGTCGTCGGTCGAATGGCTGGTCATCGTCTCGCCGTGGTCCGAAGCGAAGACCACGATCGTGTTCTCCGTAAGCCCCGCCCTGTCCAGCGCAGCGAGCAGGCGGCCGAACTCACGGTCGATACCGCTCACGTTGGCGAAATAGTAACGCACGGCGGCGGCCTTGGCCATCGTCGTGTCGGCGTTGTCGCGCACGAGCAGTTCGGTCAGCGACTTGTCCTTGTAACGTTCATACCCCTCCAGGTCGCAGTCGTCGGTCGAAGCGTAGGGCGAATGCGGCGGATTCATGCCGATCATCATCAGGAACGGTTTTTCGGGATCGCGCACGCCGCCCTTGTTTTCGATATATTCGATGGCTTTCGAAACTTCGTGCCGCGGCGACCACTCGTCGACATCGTGACGGTTGCCGTCGGTATCCCAGTAATGGGGATGCTTGTGCACGTCGTAGGTGCCGTAGGAGTACCAGTAGTTGAACCCGTGGCGGCGTTCGGGCGGCGTGTAGGCGTCCCACTCGGGAACGGCGTCGCTGACGTAGGTTCCCGGACGCTGGGGGTTGTTCTTCGTCGGGAAGTCGGCGTGCAGCTTGCCGATATAGGCGCAGTCGTAGCCCGCCGCCGAGAAGACGTCGCCGATACACTCGGCGTCCTCGCGCAGCGAACTTTCGGGACGCTCCGACATGCAGTTCAGCACCACGCCGTTCCGCTCGGGATACATGCCCGAAAGCAACATGCCCCGGTGGGGGCTGCTCACGGGGAAATTGCTCACCGCCTCGGTCAGCACCGTGGCTTCGCGGGCGAAGCGGTCGAGGTTGGGCGTTGCGACCGGATCGCCCTTCCACCCCACCTCGGCGGCGAACTCCGGATCGCTCCAGAACCCCAGCGAGGAGTTGCGATACTGGTCCGGAAATACGTAGATCACGTTGGGGCGCCCGGCCTCCGACTGCCCGCAGGCCGTCAGGGCGAGGCCCGCAAACGGAATTGCAATTCTAATTTTCAACATCGTGTCTTATTTCATTTCAATCAGGTTCACTTCGCGCGTCGCACCTTCGCGGCACGTGAAGATCAAAGCGGTGTTTTCGCCCGCGGGTTCGATCCGGCACTCCGGCCTATCGTCTGCGGACTGCCAGCGGCCGCGGATCACGACCTCCAGCTGCGACTCTCCCGAGGGATTGTCGATCCACTTGCGGGAGTAGACGCTCCGCTCGGCGCGCCTGCCGTCGGCATCGAACACCTCGTCGCTCGGCCCCTCGTAGAAACGCAGGTCGGGGTCCGCAGCGCTCACCGTCAGCCCTTCGCCATCCCCGCCGATCATCACCAGCGAAGGCAGCGAAACGCTTTCCAGCAACCCCTCGCCCACCTTACCGGCGGCAAAAAGGGCATAGCCCGTAATGCCCGACGGCCTGTCGCGCAGGATATGCGCCGAGGCGTCGCGGCGCAGCACCTCGTAGGGAAGTTCCCGCGCGTAGCGGGCCGCCTCTTCGTCCGAAGCGTGCACGGCCAGCATGTATTCGTACCCGCCGCCGCTGACGGACCCGCTGCCGTGATCTATCCACGCCGTTGCGAAATTGTTCTGCGTCGGGGCGTCGGTCTCCTCGTCGAGCGAACGCTGAAGTGATTTCGAAACGACTACCCTACCTTTCGGCACGAAGTAAGCGTTGCGCAGGTTGTCGCGCAGGACGGCGCCGCCCGCAAGTTCGGCCCGGTAGGGGAACTGCGTCACCGCCTCGCCGTTCACGACGAGCGGATCGGCCGCGTCCGCCAGAAAATTCTGGAACAGCGTCGTATGCACACCGCCCTCGGCCTTGTTTTCGATGTCGGAACCCATACAGACGATGCGGTTGTCGAAGAAAAACCACGACTTGCGCGCCCGCAGCGAACCGTTGTATTTGTCGTGCTCGTGGAGTTCCATCGCGAACACCCCGTCGCGGCCCCTGTGGCTGACGCCTCCGGCGAAGGCCTCGTCAGAGAGGAGCATCTCCTCGTAGCCCGACGCGGTGTCGACGTTCCGGATATCGGCCTTCATCCGCTCCATCGGGATTTCGAGCGCCGTCGTCCCGGGAATGTGCCGCCAGTCCCAGCCCTCCTGCCGGAACCCGCTGCCGAAGGCGCTCACGGGATCGCCGTCTGCAAGCAGCTGCATGCTGCCGTGCGTCAGGTAGCGACCGTAGTGGTTGGCTCCCTGGTAAATCTCCGCCGACCAGAGATAGCGGCTGTGGCCCGCGACGGTCACCAGCCAGTCGGCGCGCCGGTGCGACACCGAGGCATTGTAGCCGTAGACGCGGTTCCCCGCAGGCGAAGGTTCGGGAGCGAAGCCCTTTTCGGCGAACAGCCGCGTATAAGCGTCTTTTCCTTTGGCCACGCGCAGGTAGGCGGCGGCCAGCTCCGGGTCGATCTCCCCGCGGCCGTCGGGCGTACCCGCGACGGCCAGCCGGGCATAATGCCACGGGACCAGTTCTCCGCGGCCGTCGGGATGACGGCCCGAAAGGGCCAGCGGAAACGACCGCAGATTGCAGTAGAAGCGCATTTCGAGCAGCGCGCGTTTCAGAACGGCATGGCTTTCGGCGCTCACCGCGAACTGCGTCTTCGACAACAGCCACACGGCATTCACGGCCCCGCCGCTGAACCCGTCCACGGCATAGGCCGGGTAGTGACGCCGGTGGTGGAAGACCGTGCCGTCGCTCTTGAAGCAGGGCCCGGTCCCCTCGGTGACCTTATATCCGTTGTCGACCCAACGGGAGAACGCCTCCAGCCAGGCCGCCTTCACCGGGGTGTCCGGGAGCATCACGATGCTCGCCAGACGGCCGACGAGCGAGGTGTTGAACGCGTCGATGTCCATCCCCGGCTCCGCCGGCGGAAGTTTCACCTCGCCCACGCCCGAAAACCACTCCATAGCCTGCTGCACGTCGTGTTCCAGCCCGGCGCGACGCAGCACGTCGCGCATGATGACGGGAGCCGTGTAAAAATTGCGCATGCTGTACCCCAAGTGGTGCAGGGTTCCCTGCGCACTTCCCGCGGCGAAGCCCTGATCCAGAAGATGCCGCGTCAGCAGCACATACATCCGCTCCAGCTCCGCCCGCTCGGCGGCGTCCGCAGCGGCATCGTGGGCCACGGCGACCTGGAACAGGAAGTCGTTGTATTTGCGCAGCGTCTGGCCGTTGTCGTTGAACAGTTTGCCGACATCGGGATGGCCCAGATTGATATAGGTCTCGGCATAGCGCACGAACCAGATCGGCTTGCCCCGAAGCGTCCCGTCGGGATTTTCCGCAATGCCGTATGCGTCGAAGCGTTTGCGCAGGGTCTTCATCGCCATCGGCTTCCGGCCTTCGAGCAGCAGTTCGCGCAGACGCCGTTCGACGGTCGCCATATCGCGCCGCTCCCCCTCACCGACCGCGGCGGGGAGTGCGGGCATCGGATTGCGCCACGATTGCAGCAGCGTGAGCCAGTGGCTCGTGGTCGCGGCGTTGATGAACGGCGCCTGGAAATCGGCCGTATGGTGCCGCACGTCCTGAAACGAGGAGAGAATCAGGTGGTCGAAATACAACTCGCCCCGTTCGACGCCCTCCGCCGTGACGACCAGTTCGTCCATCCCCTCCTCGGGCCGGCCCTGCATGTCGCGGTCGAAAGCCACCCATGCCCCGCGCCAGCCGGTGAACTCCAGTCCGTAGTCGAACCACGCGCAGGTGCGCCCCTCCTTGCGGAACTCGAAACGCAATTTCCCGTCGAGCGCCTTCGGGGCGTAGACCCAGAACACGAAGGTCGAAACGGAGGTCTCCCTGGGATTGGGATTTTCCGACAGGTAACCCACCGGGGATTCGATGCGCACCCGGGCGCCCGCCCGAGACC
>OJON01001122.1_pt1 | contig 15520 bp, 15 predicted proteins | sample 1598031 | NCBI WGS metagenome assembly OJON01 (sample SAMN01915216, study PRJEB22387) | human gut metagenome | isolation source: stool | host: Homo sapiens | place: USA | reverse complement strand
TTAATAACATACTTTTTAAAAATACATAATATATAATATATATTTTTAGAGAGGATGTTTTTTTATGGAAAAAATAATTTATGCAGACCATAGTGCAACAACTTATGTTAAAGATGAGGTATTAAAAGAAATGTTGCCATATTTTACCCTAAATTATGGAAATCCTTCATCTTCATATTCAATTGGTAGAACTTCTAAAGAAGCGGTTGAAAAAGCAAGGAAAAAAGTTGCAAAAGCTATAGGTGCAGAAAGTAATGAAATATATTTTACAGCTGGTGGTAGTGAGAGTGATAATATGATTATAAAAGGAATAGCAAGGGCAAATAAACAAAAAGGTAATCATATTATTACTACAAAAATTGAACATTTGGCTGTGCTTAATACATGCAGAGAATTAGAGGAAGAGGGTTTTGATGTTACATATTTAAATGTAGACAGTGATGGGAGAGTAAACATTGATGATTTAAAAAGAAACATAAGACCAGATACCATTTTAATTAGTATTATGTTTGCAAATAATGAAATAGGTACAATAGAACCAATATATGAAATAGGAAAAATTGCAAGAGATATAGGTGTTGCATTTCATACTGATGCAGTTCAAGCTGTTGGAAATATCGAAATAGATGTTAAAAGGCTAAATATAGATGCTTTATCTTTGTCAGCCCATAAATTTTATGGGCCAAAAGGAGTAGGGGCAGCATATATAAATAGTTATATAAAATTTGATCCTTTTATAAATGGTGGTCATCAGGAATGTTCAAAAAGAGCTGGAACAGAAAATGTTCCAGGTATTGTTGGACTTGGAAAAGCGATTGAACTTGCAACTGCAAATATTATAAATCATGGTAGTAAGATAGGTTTACTTAGGGATGAATTAATAGAGAGAATTGAAAGAAATATAGAGGGAGTATATTTAAATGGTTCAAGAGATAAAAGATTATGTTCGAATGTTAACTTTTGTATAGATGGAGTGGATTCTGAGTCATTAGTTTTAATGTTAGATATGAATGGTATATGTGCATCTTCAGGTAGTGCGTGCACTGCTGGTATTTTGGCACCATCTCATGTACTTACAGCTATAGGAAGAGAAAGTAAAATTGCAACAAGTGCAGTACGCTTTACTTTAGGAGAAGAAAATAGCATAGATGATGTAATACAAATTGTAAATATATTAAAGGAAATTGTTCATAGCTTAAGGAAAAATAAAAGGAAAGATAAAATAATATGCAAATGTAACAAATAATATTGAAAATAGAATACTTATGATGTAGAATATTAATGTACGAGGGGGAAGAAATATGATAAATAAAAAAAGTGGGATATCCTTAATAGTACTTCTAATTACTATTATAGTAGTTATAATACTAGCATCAGCTATAATGCTTTCTTTTAAAGAAAAAAATCCAATTAATAGAGCAAATGAAGCAAAATTTAAGGCAGATTTAGATGGCTTTAGAGATGAATTACTAAATACACATAGTGATAATGAAATTAAAAACTTTGAATATGTAAGAGAAGATGTCAATGTAGATGTAGGAGATTATACTAGTATGAAAGCCTATATTCCAGACATTACGAAAGATTATTCAAAAGTTTTAGGAATAAAAAATGGAAGACTAGTATATGTTGCTAAGACGGATCCTAATTATGATGCAAATGATAGTAAATATGCAGAGGATATCGGAATAGGAACATCATACAAATATAAAGGTGACGTCAATGGAGATGGTATTATAAATGAGGATGATGCTGAGTTTATTAAATCATATATTCAAAACGGTAAAACATTAGATTTAACAGATATTCAATTTAAAGCAATGGACGCTGATGGTGATGGCACAATAACAGATTTGGATTATACATTTATTCTCAACTTTATTTATAATGATGAAAGAGTAGAATTATAAAATAAAAAATATTAAAAAAAGATAAGCAAAATTAGCTTATCTTTTTTGTCTTTATATAATTTAATAAAAATTTATATAATTTGTTAAAAAAGTATTGATTTTTCTTAAATTATATACTAAAATATAGCTAAGTGGTAAAAAGTGGGTTAAAGTGGCAAAAATGGAGGTGAGCTTTTAAATGTTACTTGGAGAGTATAATAACAAATTAGATGATAAAGGTAGAGTTAGTGTTCCAGCTAAATTTAGAGATGATTTAGGGCATTCTTTTATTGTAACGAAAGGCCTTGATAATTGTTTGTTTGCATACTCAAAAGATGAATGGGCAACATTTGAAGCAAAACTAAAAACCCTTCCACTTACCAATCCAAACGCCCGTAATTTTATTCGTTTTTTCTTTGCAGGTGCCACAGAATGCGAAACTGATAAACAAGGAAGAATTAATATTCCACAAAATTTAAGAGAATATGCAGGACTTAAAAAAGAAGTGTTTGTAGTAGGTGTTTCAACAAGAGTTGAAATATGGGACAAAGATAAATGGAATGAATATACAAGCGAAGAAAATATGGATGTAAACGAACTAGCTATTCAAATGTCAAATTTAGGCATTTAAATATATTAACTAAAGATATACAAATAAACTAAAGAAAAAATATGTATTAATGAACAAAAGATAACTATACAAGAGATAAAAAGAAAATGAACAAAAGATAAATTAACTTAAAATGATAATGATGAGGTAAAAATGGAATTTAAGCATAAATCAATATTGTTAAATGAATGTATAGAAAATTTAAATATAAAAAGAAATGGAATATATGTAGATGGAACTTTAGGTGGAGGAGGACACTCGTATAGTATTTTAAAAAAATTAGATAATACTGGTCTTCTTATAGGGATAGATAGAGATGGTGATGCAATCAATGCTGCAACAAAAAGACTTAGTGAATTTAACAATTTTAAACTAGTGCATGATAATAATTCCAATATAATAAATGTGTTAAAAGAATTAAATATTCAAGGAATAGATGGGATGCTGCTTGATCTTGGTGTATCCTCATATCAATTGGATGAAGCAGATAGAGGTTTTAGCTATATGCACGATGCAAAGCTTGATATGAGAATGAATAGAGAGGATAAGTTCTCAGCTTATAACGTGGTTAATGAATACTCTGAAGAAAAGTTAGCTTTTATATTTAAAGAATACGGTGAAGAAAGATATGCAAAAAATATAGCTAAAAATATTTGCAAAAAAAGAAAAGAAAAAGAAATAAAAACTACTTTTGAGTTGGTTGAGATTATAAAATCATCAATGCCATCTAAGGCATTAAATGAAAAGCAACATCCTGCTAAAAGAGTTTTTCAAGCTATAAGGATAGAAGTAAATGAAGAATTAATAAGACTTAAGCAAACTATAAAGGATGCAGTGTACTCCTTAAACAAATGTGGGAGACTTGCAATAATTACGTTTCATTCTTTGGAGGATAAAATTGTGAAACATACATATGAGGAATTAGAAGGAAGGTGCACATGCCCTAAAGATTTTCCTGTATGTGTATGTGGTTTTAAATCATTTGGAAAAATAATTACAAAAAAGCCTATAGTATGTTGTAAAGAAGAATTAATAGATAATCCAAGGGCAAGAAGTGCAAAACTTAGGGTTTTCGAAAAAATATAATGAAAAGAGGTGAGAACTTATGCCAGCAAAAAGAAATTACGGATATGGTTATTATGAAGTAGGAAGTACGGCTAGAAAAATTGAATATACATCTAATGATAGAACAAGCCGTAGGAAAACTGCAAGCAAAAAGCCAAAGGTGCAAGCTAAGGCGAAAACTAGAGCATCATCCGTTGTTATGATTGTTTGTGTGTTTATTATGGCATTAGTTCTTGTATATAGGTATAACGTTATAAATGAGAAAAATTTAAAATCTCAAAGTTTGGCAAGTGACCTAACAAAAGCGGAATCTGCACTAGTTACTTCACAAATAGAAGTTGAACAGAATACAGATTTAAACGAGATAGAGGCTTATGCAAAACAGAAATTAGGAATGCAAAAACCAGATAAGAGTCAAACTATATATGTTGATACTTCAAAGACTAACAATTTAGTTGAAATCCAAAATAAATCTACTTTTATTCAAAAAATAGGAGAAAATATTTCCAATTTTTTTGATAAATTATTTAAATAAACTTGTAATAACCAAGTCAAATATTAAGTATCATATAGTATACTTATATATGTTTGACTTGGTTTTTGTTTTATGTTAAAATAGTTAGCAGATTAAGAGGTGAATATATTTGTCATACATGGCACTAAAAAATCAAAAAAGAATAATTGTAATTTTAATGTTTTGCGGGGCACTTGCTTTGATTTTACTTTCACGACTTGTATATATACAGGTAATAAAATCTAAACATTATGAAGAAAAAGCTTATGAACAACAAACAAGGCAAAGATCAGTTGCTGCCAAGAGAGGAACAATATATGATGCTACAGGTGAAAAAGTACTTGCACAAAGTGTATCTGTAAATATAGTAACAGCAGTTCCAAATAGTGTTGATAAAGATAAAAAGGACGAAATTGCAACAAAATTAGCCGAAATTTTAGAAATAAATAAGGATGATGTTTTAGCCAAACTGAGTAAAAATTCTTCTAGTGAAACAATAGCAACTAAGGTTGATGAAGATAAGGCAACAAAGATACTTAACTATATTAGTGATAAACAAGTCTCAGGTATTAGAGTTGACGAAGATACAAAAAGAGTATATCCATATTCAACATTACTTGCTAATGTTCTTGGATTTGTTGGGACAGATAATGTAGGACTTGAAGGAATAGAAGCATATTATAACAGTGATCTTGCAGGAATTCCTGGTAAAATAGTTGGAAGTACTGATGGTAAAGGAAGGGAAACACCTTTTACAAATGAACAATATGTTGCTCCAACTGATGGTAAAGATATTGTACTTACAATTGATGCAACAATTCAATCTATTGTAGAAAAATATCTATCAAAAGCAATAAAAGAGAATATTGCTCAATATGGAATGGCAGTTGTTATGAGACCTTCAACGGGTGAAGTGCTTGCAATGGCAAATTATCCAAGTTATGACCCTAATGAACCATTTACTCCAAATACAGATGAATTAAAGAATAAATGGGAAACATTAAGTAAAAAAGAAAAAAGTGAAGAACTTGCTGCAATGTGGCGTAATAAGGTAATTTCTGATACACAAGAACCAGGTTCTACTTTTAAGGTAGTAACAGCTACTGCTGCTCTTGAAGAAAATGTGGCTCAAATGGATAAAGCAGGTGATTTTAGCTGTAGCGGTAGTATGCAAGTTGGTACTTGGACTATTAAATGCTGGAGATATCCTAGATCACATGGTTCAGAGTCTTTAAGACAAGGAATAATGAATTCATGTAATCCAGTATTTATGCAACTTGGCCAAAGAATAGGAATAGAACATTTTTGTAAATATTTAGAAGCATTTAATCTTGCGTCAAAAACAGGAATTGATCTTCCAGGTGAAGCAAGTGGAATAATGCATAATCCAGCTTCTATGACAGCGGTTGACCTTGCTACAACTTCATTTGGTCAAACAGTTCAAATAACAACACTTCAAACAGCTGTGAATTACTGTGCAATTGCAAATGGTGGTTATCTTGTTCAACCATATGTGGTAAAGGAAATAAAAAGTGGAAGCGGAAATTATGATGAAAAAACAGAATCAAAAGTTATAAAACAAATAATGTCAAAAGAAACATCAGATCTTTTACTTAGTGCACTTGAAGATACAGCCAAAACAGGTACAGCAAAATCAGGAGCTGTTAAGGGATATAGAGTTGGAGGAAAGACAGCTACAGGTGAAGAAGGAAGAGGAGATCAAAAAGTATATATGGCAGGATATGCCTCTATAGCTCCAATTGTAAATCCAGAACTTGTAGTTGTAATGAATATTTATGATCCAAAAAGTGAAGCTGGACACGGTGGAGCCGCAATTTGTGCTCCTGTTGTAGGCTCAATTTTAGATGAGTGTTTAAGATACCTTGATATTGCACCAGATTATACAATTGAGGATAATGATATAAAAGAGACACTAATTCCAGATGTAACTTCTAAAACAGTAGGAGAAGCAAAGAAATTACTATCAGAAAAAGGATTTAGGATTGCTTCAGATAGTACTTTAAATGATTCTGATGTAATAAAAGAACAAATTCCAAAAGCTGGAGCATCTCTTATGGAAGGATCAACTGTTAGAGTATATACAACAGATGCAGCAAAACAAACGGTTGATGTACCTGATGTGAGAAACAAAACTGCTGAAGTTGCCACTGCTAAATTTAAGGCAGCAGGACTTAATGTAAGAATTGTGGGAAATGGTTATGTTTTAACTCAAGATCCAGCACCTGGAACAGTAGTTGAAAAGGGGTCTATTGTTACTATAAAATGTGTTGATACAACTGATTTACCATAAAATTTATATAATTTATAATTATAAGTTTTAAAAAATAGTGTTATGTGATATAATTTAATGTGTTAAAATAAAGGGAGGCAAAAAAATGCTTTTACAATATTTAATTGAAAATCTTACTACAAATGAAGTAATTGGAACAACTAATGTTGAAATTGGTAAAGTGGAATATGATTCTAAAAAAATAGAAAAGGAAGATGTATTTGTTGCAATTAAGGGGTATGAAAAAGACGGAAATGATTATATAGATGAGGCGATTGCAAATGGAGCAATTTGTATAATTGTTGAAAATGATATAGATACATCCAAATATCTTGATAAGGATGTAACGATAATTAAAGTTGAAAACTCAAGGATTGCACTTGCTGTTGTTGCAAGTACCTATTATGATAATCCATCTAGTAAACTAAAAATGATTGGAATAACAGGTACAAAAGGAAAAACAACAACTGCATATATGATAAGAGATATAATGAACGCTTCAGGTAAAAAGACGGGTATGATTGGTACAATATATAACACATATGGTAATAAACAAATTGAAGCAACAAGAACATCACCAGAATCACTTGATTTACAGAAGCTATTAAGAGATATGGTAGATAGTGGTATGGAATATGTTGTTATGGAAGTAAGTTCACATGCATTATCGCTTGATAGAGTATATGGTATACATTTTTTTGTAAGTGTTTTTACAAATTTATCAGAAGATCATTTAGATTTTCATAAAACAATGGATAATTACCTAATGGCAAAGAAAAAATTATTTGATATATCTGATCTTGCAATTGTAAATGGTGATGATATATATGCACCAAAATTAATAAAGATGTTAACATGCAAGCATGCAACTTTTGGACTTGACAACCAAGTAAATCTTACTGCAACGGATCTTAGAATTAATGCAGATTATGTTGAATTTAAAATGTATGTAAATAAAATGTTAGAAACTATACATGTTAATATACCAGGAAAATATACGATATATAACAGTTTAGCTGCAATAGCAGTATGTAGTTTATTTAATTGTCAAATGGATGCTATTTTACTTGCTCTTGCAAATGTAAAGGTACCAGGTAGAAGTGAAATAGTACCTATTAACAAAACATTTACTGTTATGATTGATTATGCGCATACACCATCTAGTTTAGAAGCAATACTTGGCGCTGTAAAAAAACATGCTAAGGGAAGGATTATATGTGTCTTTGGATGTGGAGGTAATAGGGATGTACCAAAACGTGCTATGATGGGTGAGATTGCGGGAAAACTTGCAGATTTTACAGTTATTACAACAGATAATCCAAGAAATGAATCACCTTCTAAGATTATGCAAGATATAGAAGAAGGGATGAAAAAGACAAAGGGATTATATAAATGTATAGAAAATAGAAAAGAAGCAATCAAATTTGCAATGAGAATAGCTTGGAAAAATGATATAATAATACTTGCTGGCAAGGGACATGAAACATATCAAATGCTTAAAAATAACAAAAAAATTCACTTTGATGAAAGAGAAGTTGTAAAATCTCTTGCAGAAAGTATGCCAGATAAAAACATAGAATAATAATAAAAAGGAGAAAGAAAACTTATGAATACACAAACGTTAAATTTAATTATAGCATTTGCTGCTACATTTATTGTTGGACTTTTTGTAATGCCAATACTAAAAAAGTTTAAAGTAGGTCAGGTCGTAAGAGATGATGGACCAAAAGAACATTTAAAAAAACAGGGGACACCAACAATGGGTGGAATTATTATGCTTATTGTTTTAGTTGTAATACTTGCAATAAATTCTATTAAATATCCGACTTTACTACTTGCTATTGTATCAATATTAGGTTTTGGTCTTGTTGGATTTATAGATGATTACAAGAAATTGGTTAAGAAAAATACCAAGGGACTTTCTCCTTTAAAAAAAATATTTGGACTTGTGCTTGTAACTGCTATATTTATATTTATGTACCTTAAAGTGTTTAATTTAGGTACAGACATAACAATTCCATTTATTAGTAGTCCAATTACCTTATCTGTAGGTACTTTTATAGTATTTATAGCCTTTATTCTTATAGGCACAAGTAATGCAGTAAACTTAACAGATGGGCTAGATGGGCTTGCATCAGGGGTTGTTGCAATAATAATGACATTTTTTACAATAGTTGCTGTAAAAAATTCAAATACAGAAATGATAATACTTGGAGCCTCAAGTGTTGGAACATGTCTTGGATTCTTGTTATTTAACTTTCACCCAGCTAAGGTATTTATGGGAGATACAGGTTCTCTTGCACTTGGCGGGGCAGTAGCAGCAATTGCAATAATTATGAAGATGGAAGTGTATCTTGCAATAGTTGCCTTTGTATGTATTATAGATACTCTATCTGTTATATTACAAGTTACTTACTTTAAATTAACTAAAGGGAAGAGAATATTTAAGATGGCTCCTTTCCATCATCATTTAGAACTATCTGGAATGAAAGAAACTAAAGTTGTAATTTTATTTTGGGTTATAACTGCTATATTATGTTTTGTAGCGTATATGGTATAAGTAGGTGAAAAATGAAAAAATTAAAATTAATTACTGATGGATCTGAAAATAAAGGAAAAGAAAAAGAAAGCAATCTCGATTTTGGAATGTTAGTAACCATAATTATTCTTTTATGTGCAGGTATAGTTATGGTTGCATCGGCAAGTTCATATTATGCACTTAGTAACTATAACAATAGTAATTATTTCTTAGTAAGACAGCTTTTCTTTGGAATTATTGGATTTATTTTTATGATTATAATTTCAAAAATTGATTATAAAAGGTATAAAAAATGGGGATATTTATTTTATATAATATGTCTTGTACTTTTAGTTTTAGTTTTAACACCTCTTGGTCAAACAAGAAATGGAGCTAAAAGATGGCTTGGATTTGGTGCGCTTGTATTCCAACCATCTGAAATAATGAAAATAGGGTTAGTTATTGGAATGTCAACATATTTGTCATTAAATTACAAGAAACTAACCTCATTTAAGGGATATATAATTCCAATTTTGATGTTACTTTTAGTTGTGGTAGTAATGTTTATGCAAAAACATCTTAGTGGTACAATAGTAATGTTTGTTGCAGCTTGTTCTATAATATTTGTAAGTGGTATAAAAGTAAAGGCAAGATATATCATTGCAGGAGTAATAGCTGTAGCAGCTATGCTTGCGGTATTTATATTCATGCCAAGTGGAGATTCAACAGAATCTAGTGGATCTTTTAGACTTGATAGAATTGTATCATTTTTAAATCCAGAGGAGGACATAAAAGGTGGAAATTGGCAGGCAGCACAAAGTTTATATGCTATTGGATCAGGCGGTATCTTTGGAAGAGGACTTGGTCAGAGTAGACAAAAGTATTTATGGCTTCCAGAAGCTCAAAATGATTTTATATTTTCAGTTCTAGGTGAGGAATTAGGTCTTGTAGGAACAGTTACAGTACTTGCATTATTTTCATTTTTTATATACAGAGGATATAGAATTGCTATAACTGCAAGAGATATGTATGGTTCTTTACTTGCAACTGGTATTACAAGTGCATTTGCACTGCAAATTTTGGTAAATATAGCTGTTGTTACATGTACGGTACCTGTAACTGGTATGCCGCTTCCTTTTTTTAGTTATGGTGGAACGGCTTTGTTTATAAATTTATGTGCAATGGGAATACTTCTTAATATATCAAGAACTTGTAGAAAAAATTAAATAAAAAGAGAGGAATTATTATGAGAGTTATTTTTGCGTGTGCAGGAACAGGTGGACATATAAATCCTGCAATTGCTATAGCAGGCATTATACTAAAGAATAAGCCAGATACGGAAGTTTTATTTATTGGAACAAAGAATGGACTTGAAAATGAACTTGTAAAAAACGCTGGTTTTGATATAAAACACATAAGAACAGGAAAACTTATTAGAAGCTTAACTTTTAAAAATATAAAAGCAGTAACTGAAACATATAAAGGAATTTCAGATAGCGTAAAAATAATAAAAGAATTTAAACCTGATCTTGTTATAGGAACTGGAGGATATATATGTGGTCCAGTAATGATTGCAGCAAGAAAATGTAAAGTTCCATATATTTTACATGAAAGTAATGCATTTCCTGGCATTTCAGTAAAACTTCTTGCAAAAAAGGCAGATAAAGTTATGGTTGGATTTTCCGATGCAAAAACTAGATTAAAAAGAAAAGATAATGTTGTATATACAGGAACACCCGCAAAATTTAGTAGAGAAGATATAAGTAGTCTAGATAAGAAAAAATGTAAAGAGGAATTAGGACTTGATAAAATAAATAAAAAAATTGTATTTGTAACAGGTGGAAGCCAAGGTGCAATGAAATTTAATCAAATAGTTTTTGATATGGTTGTGGAAAAATTAAGTAAGGATTTCTTTATTGTTCTTGTTACTGGTAACAAAAACTATGATAATATTATGCAAAAGAAACAAAATTTTGAGAAAGAAAATAATATAAATTTAAATGAATATATAAAAATTGAAAAATTTGTATTTGATATGCCAAAGATGTATAAAGTGGCAGATATATGTATCACTAGATCTGGAGCAATGACAATTACAGAACTTGAGATATCGTCAAAACCTGCAATCCTTATACCACTTCCAAGTGCAGCTGAAAATCACCAGTATTATAATGCTAAAGTTTTATCCGATGCTCATGCTGGGATAATTATTGAACAAAAGGATTTGACAACTGAACTTTTATATAACAAAATAGAGTATATGTTAGATGAAAAAATAATTAATATGATGTCAGAAAATTCGTCTAAACTTGTTTTAAATGGGGTTAACAACAAAATATATAAGTGTATATCTGATGTAATAAAAAAGTAGGTGCAATATGGAAAAAAAAGTAAGTAAATCTACTAATGAAACAAAAAAAAAGAGTGGGACAAGCAATGGATACAAAAATAAAAAAAATAATAGTATACAGTATTCTGGTAAAGTGACTGTAAATGAAAGAAAGAAAAAAAGAAAGGCAACTAAGATCATCTTTATCTTTTTTATTATAGGTATTTTAATATCTGGAATATATTTGTTACTAACACTTGAAAATTTTAATTTAGTAAAGGTTAATTTAAATGAAACATCAAAGTATTCTAAGCAAGATATTGTAAATAAAGCTGGAATTGAAGTTGGAAAAAATATATTTATAGAATATTTTAAAAGCGATAAAAAAGCAGTTACTACTCTACCTTATGTTGAAAGTATAAAACTTAGATTAAAACTTCCAAATGAGATTAATATAAATGTAGTTGAGAGAACTTCAAAATATTTTGCATATGATAAAGATAGTGGAAAATTTTTTTCATTAAGTGAAGATGGATATATATTAGAAGAGGTAGATATTAATAAAAAAACTAATGATGAAATATTAATTACCGGAATCACATTTGATAATGATGTAATGTTAGGCAAAAAAATAAATGACATAGATTTGTCTAAAATTGATATATATAAGAAAATTGAAAAGGAATTTAAAAAAGATAACATAAGTGGTAATATAACTAAGGTAAGTTTTGAAAACTCCTTGACAACCATAACAATAAATGATAAACTGAACATAATATTTCCAAATGATACGGATTTAGAGTATAAAATGGTATTTTTAAAAACAATACTTCAAAGTATTGCAGAAGATAGTGTGGGTGTTATAGATATGACAAAAACTAGACCTACATATTCAAGTTTCTAAAAGGATGTGAATTAATTGGCTGAAAACAAAATAGATAAAAAAAACAATGAGAATATTTTCTTTAAAAAGGTAGTAAAGTTCTGTAAAAAAAATTCAGTTGTTACATATATATGCATTGGTATTGCACTTTTTTTCTTAAGTGTAATGTTAGTTGCTCAAATGAAAACTATAAGTAATACTGAAGAAGTTTTACAGGGAAAAAGAGAAGCTCAACTTTCTGATGAATTAGTTAATTTACAAAGAAATTATAATGAATTAAAAAATAAATATGATGAAAGTCAAAAAGTAGTTGAGGAATATCAAAATAGTTCATCTACGAATAATAGTTTAATTGCCTCAATGAAGAATCAGATTGATTACTTAAGTTTACTTTCAGGTACAACAGACGTTAAGGGCGAAGGTGTTATTATAACTTTAAGCGATGGTGATAAACCAAGTGATACATCAACTAGAACAGATACTTTAGTACATGATAGTGATGTGTTAACTGTTGTAAATGAACTAAAAGCAGCAGGTGCTGAAGCAATAAGTGTAAATGATCAAAGAATTATTGCCACTTCTGCAATTAGATGTGTTGGACCTGTAATTCAGGTAAATTATCAAAAGGTTGCAGCTCCATTTGAGATAAAGGCAATAGGAAATGCACAATATTTGGAAAGTGCAATGAATATAAAAAATGGTGTAGTTGATATGTTAAAAGAACTGGGTGTAGGAGTATCTATTTCTAGAGAAAAAGAGGTTAAAATTCCTAAATATGAAGGAAATCTTACTTTTAAAAACGCAACTACTGTAGATAAGTAAAGGAGTTATGATATGATTGGAGTATTAATACTTTTATTATTTGTAATAGCTGGAATTTTAACAGGATTAAATGTAGTTGTACCATATTCGCTTTCACAGTATATTGCTGTTGCAATACTTGCCTGTCTTGATTCTGTTTTTGGAGCTTTTTCTGCAAATATTGAAAAAAAATTTAAGATGAATGTGTTTTTAACAGGTTTTTTTGGTAATTCTTTAATTGCAATATTTTTAGTGTATATAGGTACAAAACTAAACTTAGATCTATATCTTGGTGCAGTTATTGTATTTACTGGTAGATTACTTAATAACTTTACTGTGATAAGACATGAAGCACTTGGGAAGTTTAATGAAAATAAAGGAAGATTTAAAATAGATAAAAATAAAATAAGGTTATCTAAAAAGAATAATAAAAAAAACAAAGAACATATTTAAAATTAGAAAGTGCTATGATGTTTATTGTAGCATTTTTTTCTTTAATAAAACCTGAAAAAAGCATTACAAATATTGTTATTAAAAAATCTATATGGTATAATTGGTATGTTATTTAATATAGTTTAAAGAGGGAGTGATTTTTTGGCAGTAAAAAGGCAAAGCTTTATGAATGGGGTACTAGTAATAATGGTATCGCAGATTTTAATAAAGGTTTTTGGATTTATATATAGGGTAATACTTACAAATTTTAAACAATTTTCAGATACAGGAAATAGTTATTATGGATCTGGTTTTACTGTTTATACATTAATACTTGCAGTAGCCACAATGGGAATACCAAATACAATTTCAAAGCTTGTATCTGAAAAGATTGCCATAGGAGATAAAAGGGGAGCACATAGAATTTTTAGAACGGCAATGTACGTATTTACATTTATTGGAGTAATGTTTGCTTTAATGCTATTCTTTGGTGCAGGATTTATTTCTAACACAATTTTATCCAATCCAGGTGTTAAATATACATTAATGGCTTTAGCACCAGCAATTATATTTGTAGCAATGTCAGCCGTTTTAAGAGGATATTTTGTTGGAATGGGTAACATGATGGAATATAGTAAGGCTCAAATTATTGAACAGATTGTAAATAGTGCTTTTTCAATAATATTTGTTGTAATGTTATTTGGAAGAACACCTGAAATAATGGCAGCAGGTTCTACGCTTGCAACAACGGTGGCAGCTTCAACAGCTTTTTTCTACATGTTAACATACTATAATAGAAATAAAAAGGATATATGGAAAGATATAGAAAAATCTGAGAAGTTTGCTATAACACCAAGGAAAACAATTGTAAAAAAATTAATTTCTTATGTTATTCCAATATCATTTGGTAGTGTTGTTGTTGCTCTTTCAAATGTTATTGATACGGTAACTGTTATGAATGGGCTACAGAGCTTTGGACTAACATTAGAAGAAGCAAATAGACAAAATGGAATTTTACTTGGAAAGGTAGATATATTAATGTCAGTACCTTTGTCTATAAATGTTGCATTTTCAGTTGCATTAGTACCATTTATATCTAGTGCAATAGCTAAGAAAAATAAAGAGGCAGCTGTTAATAAAATTAATTTTTCACTAAAAACTTCGGTTCTTATAGCATTGCCATGTGCAGCTGGTATGTTTTTACTTGCTAATAATATTTTTGCACTTATATTTCCAAATGCAACAGAAGGGGCATGGCTTTTACAAATACAATGTTGGGTATTAGTATTTTCTGTTGTCGCTCAAACTATATATGGTTCACTTCAAGGACTAGGCAAATTATATGTGCCGGGAATTTGTCTACTTAGTGGTGCAATTGTAAAATATATTTTAAACGTTATATTTATTCCTAGATATGGTATAGTTGTTCCAACAATTACTACTATAATATATCAAGCAATAACATGTACACTTTCTTTCATAATATTATTTAAAACTTTAAAAGAGGTTCCTAATATGAAAGAAATACTATTTAAGCCAGTAGTTGCGACATTTTTAATGGCAATATGTACTTTTCTATGTAACAAAGGGCTTGGTTACATAAATATACCTACTTCACTAAATACTATAATTACTATATTGTTTGCAATAGCTTCATATGCCTTCATTTTGGTTAAATTTAATATATTAAGTAATGAGGAAATTATGCAACTTCCTTATGGAAACAAAATATGTAAAATCATTGATAAAAGGAAAAAAAAGTAGAGAAAATACAAAAAAAGTGTTGACAATAGCCTGTGTTTGTAGTATATTGTACTTGTAAGTAGGAGGGATTTATAATGAATAAAGCTGAATTAATCGCTAAAATTGCAGAAGAAAGCAAATTAACAAAAAAAGCTGCTGAAGCTGCTTTAGATGCTTTCGTTGTAAGTGTTGAAAGTGCACTTAAAAATGGTGAAAAAGTTCAATTAGTTGGATTCGGTACTTTTGAAGTAAGACAAAGAGCTGCTAGAAAAGGAAGAAACCCACAAACTAAAGCTGAAATCAAAATACCAGCTTCTAAAGCTCCAGTTTTCAAAGCTGGAAAAGCTTTAAAAGATCTAGTAAATAAAAAGTAATTTTAGTTTGTTTAAATAAAGGACCAGATTTTAAAATCTGGTCCTTTTTGATAATTAATAGTTTAATATATT
>OJON01001119.1_pt1 | contig 15559 bp, 18 predicted proteins | sample 1598031 | NCBI WGS metagenome assembly OJON01 (sample SAMN01915216, study PRJEB22387) | human gut metagenome | isolation source: stool | host: Homo sapiens | place: USA | reverse complement strand
CACGCCGCCCGGGCCACCGTCAGCGACATGGGACCGGAGCTTCTCAGCCGGATTTTGGGCTTGACGGCGGTGCAGGAGGGAATTCTGCACATTGTGTTTCAAATTGCGGATGACAAGGGGCTGCTGCTGATCGACCTGAAGGATCTGCGGGCCATGCTGACCTATGTCAACGAGCACCGCGCCGAATACATGATGACCTACGGCAATATCACGCCGCAGTCGGTGGCGGTGATCCTGCGGGCGCTGCTGCCGCTGGAGCAGCAGGGCGGCGAGCTGTTTTTTGGCGAACCGGCGCTGGACATCCACGACTGGATGCGCACGGCTGCTGACGGCCGGGGCATGATCAATGTGCTGGACTGCGTCAAGCTGGTGCAGAATCCCACGCTGTACGCCAGCTTCCTGATGTGGATGCTGTCGGAGCTGTTTGAGATCCTGCCGGAGGCTGGCGATCTGGACAAGCCCCGGATGGTATTCTTCTTTGACGAGGCCCACATGCTGTTCCGCGATGTGCCCACTGTGCTGCTGCAAAAGGTGGAGCAGACGGTGAAGCTGATCCGTTCCCGGGGCGTGGGCGTGTACTTTGTGACGCAAAGTCCCAGCGATATTCCCGACACCGTGCTGGCGCAGCTTTCAAACCGGGTGCAGCACGCCCTCAGGGCCTATACCCCCACGGAGCTGAAGGCTGTCCGCGCGGCGGCGCGGGCCTTCCGGCCCAATCCTGCGTTTCAGGCGGAGGATGCCATCATGGAGCTGGGCGTGGGCGAGGCGCTGACCTCGTTCTTGGACGAAGCGGGCGTGCCCGCTATGGTGGAGCGCACGAAGATTATCTGCCCCCAGAGCCTCATGTCAGTGCCGGAGCCCATGGTCCGGGCCAAGGTGATGATGCACGACGGCATGGAGAAGTATGACGAGTTTGTGGATAACGTGTCGGCCTACGAGGTGCTGACAGCGGAGCGGGAGGAAGCGGAGGCCGCCAAGCAGGAGGAGGCCGACCGCAAGGCCCGTGAAAAGGAGGAGGCTCAGGCGGAAAAGCTGCGTCTGAAAGAGGAAGAGGCCGAACGAAAACGTAAGCAGAAGCTGGAGGACGAGGCTCGCCGCAAGGCGGAGCGCCGGGCGGCCAAGATCGAGTCCCAACTGATCTCAGCAGGCGGTCAGGTGCTCAAGCGGGGCCTGCTGGGTGTGCTGAAAAAGTGGTAACGCGGTTTTTGACGGAATACCTATTAACAAACATGAAAAGGAGAACGTGATATGAAAAAGAGAATTTCGGTCCCATTTTTAGCGGCTGCGATTGTGGTTTTGGCCCTGCTTGCGGTGATCGTCATTGCAAAACCCTTTCCCCAAAAAGCATCGGCGGTATTCCCGGAAAAGCTGTTGGAGCTCCCCTGCACCGTGGCGCGGGAATCCATAGACGGCGCGGAAAAGATTGATCTTACAAATGACCAGAAGGGAGCCCTGTTGAATGAACTGGAAACCGTTCAAGCAGTACGGCTGGGAACCTCTGACAGCAAGGTCGGCCCCTACGATCGGTATGTGTACCGCTTCAGCTTTGAAAATCAGCAGGAGATCTCAATGGATGACCGCGGAACGCTCTATACGCAGAAGGGCGGCTATACGATGACCGGGGATATCTCCGGTGTGCTGGACCTCTTGAATGGCTGGTTCTGAGCTGAGCACCGGAGCCGGGCAGAATAAATGGCAAATAGAGTCTTGCAGAGTGCGTATTCATAAATGCTGATTGAAATAGCGACAGATAAGAAAATGCTCTGCAAAAGCCTGCCTTCCATTTGGAAGGCAGACTTTTTTCGCCTATCAGCCGGTAAGGGTCAGGCTGCGCTGAACTCCTCCCGTAATTCCTCCATGGCCTCGGACACATGATCCGCAGAAAAGCAGAACCGGCCGTTTTCATCATATACCTCAATGTGTCCCATCACATACCGCAGTTCAAATCGCTCCATTTTTATAACCCCTTCCGTGGTGTGTTGTTTTCTGATTACAGACTCAGTATACAATACATACTGTCCTATAAAACGGACACTGTCACCATCTGCGATCTCTGTACGGCGTATTTTCCTCAGATCGATCCGCGGCTCAGAGCATGATACTGCCGGTTTCTCTGCCGGCCATCGCGGTATTCAGCAGCGTTTCCTTGCAGACGGCGGCGAAATACCGGCTGTCTTCAAATCTGCCCGGGTAGTGCTTCTCAATAAACGCCAGAGTTTCTTTTAGCTGCAACATGGCGGCGAACATATGCTTGCAGGCGTAAGTGCAGAAACAGTCGCAAACCAGATTTCTGATCTCGCCATCGATGTAGTCACATTCCAGCTCGTAGGGCTGTGTCCCTTCCACAATGGCCCGCACCCGAGTCTTATCCAGAGAGATGTACCGCACCCGGTTTTCTCTGTAATAGTCATGTCCCCGCTCCGCAATGGCGTCGCTGATCTTCATGGTTTGCAGATCATTCAACTGAAAGCCGCTGCCGTCCTGTTCGGAAACAATCTCCGTATCCTCCTTCTCAGGTGCCTTGAACCAGGTGATGACCTGTTCATAAGGGAGTGCGCTGCGGTCAAAGGTGACGAAGTGCGATCCGGCAAAATGGAATTCACCGTGGACCTTCGTATCGGCGACGCTGATGACCCGCTTGTAGTCGGACAGCTTGATCTTGAAGGTATAGCAGACATCCACCACATGACCGCGGAAACCTTCCAGCTTTCCCTCCACAAAGACCAGATCGCCGCAGTGGAGATCAAATTGATCGTTGTAGTAGGAGAGCGTCATGTTGCGAGCAGGGAAGTGGATCAGCACCAGGGATCTGGTAGGCTTCGGCTTTCTGGAAATAACAAACCGCGCGGCAGCCTCGTGCCTGCTTTCCTTTTCAGCGGCGGAAAAAACGATCTTGAACTTCATAAAACCCCTCCTTCAAAATGATCGAGTTTCCTTCCAGTATCATCATTTTACAATCTTACCTGTCCCAATAACCGGACTGCGACGAAAAAACGGCCCTGGCCGTAATGGTCAGAGCCGCTTGATCTGAATTTGATTCAGTTTTTATGCCTGCGGGCCGTAAAGCGCCGCGACGGAGCCGATATGCGCTTTCATACCCTCCACGACATGAGCGGGTCCCACGATCTGCGCTTGGGGGCCAAAACCCAGCACCCACGCAAAGAACTGGGGACTGACCACCACGTCCGTCCGGACGGTGAAATGGGCCGGGCCGTCGGGGACGATGAACACCTCGCTGCCCAGTCGGTCCAGAACGGTACCCACCAGATGATTTTCAAACCGCATCTGTACCTTGGTCTCATCCCCGGTAAACATACCGAAGACCTTGCGGGTATAGACCGCCATGTCCAGCGCCTGATAGACCTCCTGACCGTCCCGCTCCTCATCCAGCGTGGAGATCTTCTCCATCTTGTCCACGCGGTAGTGCTTGATGATTCCAGCCTCAGAGTCATAGGCCACCAGATAGTAGTTTTCATCGTCCCAGGTCATGGCAAAGGGACTGACCACATAGTACGCACCGCCGTGGCGGTACTGCCGCTCCTTGGCTACATTGTACTCAAAGTACAGAAAGCGGATCTTCCGGTTATTGGAGATACCGTTGTGGATCTCATCCACATTGTAGTAGATGGACTCGTTCATGGTCTTGATGCGGTTTTTCACAAAGACCTGCCGGTGCAGAAGCTGGGCGCTGTGTACGCTGGCCAATGTCTCGATCTTCTTGATGAGGGACGCGGTCTTTTTGTGGGTGATGAATTTGGAGGACTGCACGCTGTCCACCAGCAGCTTCAGCTCCGGCAGCTCAAAGGTGCGGCTTGCCACATAATAGCCGAACACGCGGCCCCGCTTGCATTCCTCAATATCCATGCCGAAGGTGCGCAGCGCCTCGATGTCATCGTAAATGCTTTTGCGCTCTGCGGCGATGCCGTTGGACTCTAAGTATTGAATCATCTGATTGACTGTAATCGGGTGTTCCTCGTCGGAGTTCTGAAGCAGATAATTCATGACATGAAGTAATTTCAATTTCTGGAAAGAGGATCTGGCCATATATGTTCCACCTTTCTGCGCCCGGATCAGCAGGCGTGAACCTGCAACCGGATTGCTTCATATTCAGATGGCGTTCTGCCTTGTATCGCGCAATGTCTTTACGTTCATTGTAGAATGAAATGTGAGCTTCTGTCAATGGGATAGACGATCCAACGGCAACGCCCCTTACTGTACCGACTATACAAGCGCACCCGACCGTGTTATACTATTAAAAAATTCAATACATGCAGATAGAGGAAAGAGAGGCAGATGGAAATGAACTACACCTCCGCACAGGCCAACAAGCTGCTGAAAAAACTGAATGACGAGTATACCGCGTTGCTGGACAAGGAGACCCGCAGTCGGGACTTCCGGGCTGCCATGGGGGAGGATGTCGAGTCCGTTCGGCCTGTCTACGATTACGCTGAAACGCAGATCCGTCTCGCAGAGTTGGAAGCGAAAATCCGCAAGCTCAAGCACGCCATCAACATTTTTAATGCCACGCAGACCGTGGACAGCTTTGACATGACCATCGACGAGCTGCTGGTCTACATTCCTCAGCTCACCAAGCGGAAAAGCAAGCTGCTGGAAATGAAAAGCCGACTGCCCAAGGAGCGTGTGGAGGAGCAGTACGGCCGCCAGTCCAACATCATCGACTACACCTACGCCAACTATGACATCGCGGCGGTGGAGGCCGACTATGAGAAAGCTGCCGATGAACTGTCCCGTGCCCAGCTTGCGCTGGACGCGGTGAATCAGCGGGAAACCTTTGAGTGGGAAGCATGACCGCTTTCCGTCGCTTCACACGAATGTCCGACCGTTTTTGATTCAGTCACGATCTCTGCGTGTGTTCAGTGTTCAGAGACAGAGAATCGGTTATTTTGGTGGTTATCCGTTATGCGGCCCGCGTTTATGGTTTACGGGGAACATTTACCGGCAGCATCGGTGAAGCGAGAAAACTTTTTGGGGCCGAAGTACGGTTATAGGCCCTGACTATTTACAGTGGGGAAATGTTCGTTTTGCGGAACTCCAAATTGAGCGTGAACTGTCCAAAATGGCGGAATCATGTTGAACAGTGAAAATAGGAGGCAACGAAAATGAAATGGTTTATGTTCTGCGTCGCAATGAATTTTATAGCAGCCATTGTACTGATTGGAGCCGGCGCAACGGAATTGAATAATTTAGGAACGAGTGTTCCGGCGCTTTTGTGTATTGCTGCCGGTATATGCGGACTGATCGAAATTAGAAAGAACAAGTGATGGAATTACAATCGTTTGCTTACCGGACGCCATTGCTGCCAAGGCACTCAAACAAGCGGCAGTCTGTTTTCACAAGGTGAATTGAACACAATACGAAAAGAAAAATGAAAGGGGAAAGGAATATGACAGTGATCGGCAATATTCTCTGGTTTCTGTTTGGCGGACTGATCGGCGGACTTGCGTGGGTGCTGGCCGGATGCCTGTGGTGTGTGACCATCATCGGTATTCCCGTCGGACTGCAATGCTTCAAGTTTGCAAGTCTCGCCTTTTTCCCTTTCGGAAAAGAGGTCATATATGGGGGCGGCGGGGTTTCCTTTCTGGTGAACCTGATCTGGATCGTATTCTTCGGCCTTGAAGCCTTGAAATGGCGATCGGCTATGTCATTCTTGGCTGTCTCTGGTGCATAACACTCCTTGGCATCCCCATCGGAAAGCAGTGCTTCAAGATGGCGAAGCTGTCGCTGATGCCCTTCGGCGCGTCGGTGATCTGACCGGGACCGGACAGGATCGACCGTCTCTCTTGCATTGTCAGCCACGCCATGCTATAATACTCCTACAAAATTTGTGACGTGGGGTTTTCAAGGCGTTTGATATGCTGCTTTTAACCACGCAATTGTGCAGAACAATTGCGTGGTTTTGTTCTGCAATTTTCAGGAGGACACATGAACGAGAATCAAAAATTAGAAACCATCATGAAAGAGCTGATCCGGTTCAGCCTGCCGCTGATCCTCAGCGGTGTGCTGCAGCAGCTCTATAACTGGGCAGACGCCTTCATCGTCGGCAATGTGGACGGAGAGCTGTCCCTTTCCGCCATCGGCGTGACGTCCATTCCCATCAGCTTCTTCATCACCACCATCACCGGCTTCACACTTGGCCTGTCCGTCCTGATCGCCAAGAACTTCGGTGCAAAGAAACAGGACAGCATCCCGCCTGTGCTGGCAGTGTTTGCCGTGATCCTCGGCGGCGTATTTCTGCTGGCTGCGGCAGTCGGCTCCGCCCTGTCCTATCCGTTTATGGAGCTGCTGCATACGCCGGCGGATACCATCGACCTCGCCAGCGGCTATATCCGCATTATTTTCTGGGGCCTGCCGTTTCTGGCGGTCTATAATGTCTATACCGCCACCCTGCGCGGACTGGGGGATAGCCGCATTCCGTTCCTCTCCATTCTGGTCTCCTCCGTCATCAACGTACTGCTGGATATCCTTTTTGTTGCGGAGCTGCGCTGGGGCGTACTGGGTGCGGCTGCGGCGACCGTACTGTCCCAAGCGATCATGACGGTGTTCATCGTCCTGTACGGCACAAGCAAATACCCGTGGCTGAAAAGCGGTTACCGGAAAGAGAGCTTCTGTGGCACCGTGGTGCGGGACGGCTTGCGCTACGGCCTGCCGCCCATGGTACAGTCCAGCATCAGCGCCTTGGGCAGTCTGGTATTGCAGGACTTCATGAATCGCTTCGGAACGGATACCGTCACCGCCATCACAACGGCCTACCGCATCGACACGCTGATCCTGCTGCCCATCGTGAACCTCGGCTCCGGTATTTCCACGGTCACGGCTCATAGTCACGGCGCGGGAGATACGATACGCACCCGAAAAACCCTCTCTGCCGGTACAATTCTGACCCTGGTGGTGTCTGCGTTCCTAACGGGCCTCGTGATCCCGACAGGCGGAAAGATCATTGCGCTTTTCGGTGCCGGGACCGCTGCGGTGGCGATCGGAAGCGCCTTTTTCCACCGCATTGCATTCTTCTATCCGATTTTCGGCCTGACCACGGCGTTCCGCGGCTATCTGGAGGGCAGGGGAGACCTGGTGTACTCCAGCGCTGCGGGACTGGTCTCTCTGGCCGTCCGCATCATCGCCTCCTACGCAATGGCCCCGCACTTTGGAAATATGACCATCGCCTATGCGGAAATGGTCTCGTGGGTGTGGCTGCTGGTCATGTACCTGTTTCGTCTGGCAGCCAAAAAGGATGACGCTCTATGAGCAATGAGCATAGGTGCGATGTCACCGATGTTGAACTGGAATCTCACCGGCATCAGAGGGGAATAGCAAACTTAGATGCGGCGCCGGATGTTTTCATAAAACGGTTCCTCCTGATACGTAATCGATTTTACTAAAGCGCGCCACCCTTATACCGGATTATGTTGTAGAAAGTCAATGAATGATCTTGCAAAAGGTCGATGCTGATTGTTTCGCTTTCACAGTTGAAATGGTTCGCTGACTATGTTACACTTGGCGGCGCAACCATGAAAAGGAGGCGGGAGACATGAAAACGGCACAGGCGGACCTCACAACGGGCCCGTTGGGGAAGCAGATCTTCCGATTCAGCATTCCTCTGATCTTTTCCAACCTGCTGCAGGTGTTATTCAATATGGCGGACGTGGCGGTGGTCGGCCGGTTCGCGGGCTCCACAGCGTTGGGAGCGGTGGGCTCCACCACCATTTTCGTGTCCCTGTTTACCGGCTTCCTCATCGGACTGTCCGGCGGCGTCAACGTACTGGTGGCGCACCACTTCGGAGCTGACGATCAAAAGAACCTCTCGGATACCGTCCACTCGGCGGCACTGACCTGCGCGGCGGCGGGACTGGTGTTGTTGGGAATCGGCTGCGGCTTTGCGGGCGGTATCCTCAGAGCGCTGAACACCAAACCGGAGCTGATGGACGGCGCTGTGCTGTACCTGCGCATCTACTGTCTGGGTATGCCCGCGCTGGCGGTCTATAACTTTGGCAACGCCGTGTTCTCCGCGGTGGGTGATACCCGCCGCCCTCTGTACTACCTCTCCATCGCCGGCGTTATCAATGTGGTGCTGAACCTGTTCTTCGTCATCGTCTGCAATATGGACGTGGCAGGCGTGGCGGTGGCCAGCATCATCTCGCAGTATTTCTCCGCCATTCTGGTAACGGCGGCGCTGCTGCGGAGCCGTGAGAGCTATTGCCTGCGGCTTTCCCAGCTGCGGTTCCATAAGACCCGCACAAAAGCCATTCTATCCATCGGTATCCCATCCGGACTGCAAAACGCGATCTTTGCGTTGGCCAATCTGTTCATCCAGCGGGGCGTCAATACCTTCAGTGCCACCATGGTGGCGGGTAACTCCGCCGCTACCAACGCCGACGCGCTGGTGTATGACGTGATGCAGGCCTTCTACACCGCCTGCGGCAGCTTCATCGGTCAGAACTACGGCGCAGGCAAGAAGGACCGTATCCGCCGGACCTTCCTGATCAGCACGGCTTACGCCTTCGGTGCGGGATTGCTTCTGGGTCTGGGACTGCTGCTGTTTGGACGGCCGTTCCTGAGCCTCTTTACCACAGACCCGCAGGTGATGGACGCGGGTATGTACCGTCTGACGGTCATGAGCGTTTCCTACTGCGTCTCCGCGTTTATGGACGGCTCCATCGCCGCCTCCCGTGGCCTTGGCAAGAGCGCTGTCCCCATGATCATCGTGATCCTGGGCTCCTGCGTGTTCCGCATTATCTGGGTCTACACCGTGTTTGCGTGGTTCGGCACCATCACGTCCCTGTATCTGCTGTATGTGTTTTCCTGGACCATTACGGCAGCGGCGGAGATCATCTATTTCATTCGTATCTACCGGCAGGCCACAGCGGATCTTGCCGCTGCCTGACCGCAAAACCGCAAAAGAGCAGAGGGATCAAACGATCCCTCCGCTCTTTTTGATTATGCACATGAACGAGCTTGCTGTCATTCATGGGAACGTATCGTGCGCTGTTAGCAGAACCCTACAAGCCTGTTCTTATCTGACGAAAGAATGGGAATGGCTCCGCTGCGAATCACAGTCCGCGCCAGCTTTCGGGCCGCAGACAGCTGAGATCCTGCTCAGCCTGATGGATCTTGGCCAGCAGAGCGTCCCGGTCCTGATTGAGTGTGCCCCGGAGGTCCAGATAGTTGCTGGCGTGATTCATGCGGAACACACTGCCGGGGCTGTCGAAGTGAGAGACCAGCAGCTCTGTTTCCTTCAGCACCTGATGCTGGTCCAGCAGACGGAAGCTGCCGTCATGGACCCAGTCATACAGAGGTGTTCCCGGCTCCACCATCAGCGTCAGCATTCCGATGTATTCCGGGTTCATGGCGTTGAAGGCCTCGGCGGTCTTGACGGCGTGTTCCTCCAGCAGCTCCGGGCTGCCCAGACCTGTGATGGCAGTGACGGATAGTGCCATGCCGTTTCTGCGGACCTTCTGTCCCATTTCGATGATCTCTGCGGCGGGATGGCCCTTCCGCATGAGGGTGAGGACCTTGTCACTGCCGGATTCCAACCCCATGTAGACCATGGTCAGGCCTTTAGCCCGGAGGGTTTGCAGCTCCTCGTCCGTCCGCAGGCGGATGCTGCTGGGAGAGGCGTAGCTGGTGACCCGCTCGCACTCCGGGAACAGTTCCCGGATGGTGTCCAGGATGGTATACAGTTCACTGGCCTTCCGGATCAGGGCATCGCCGTCCGCCAGGAAAATGCGGCGGACGCTGCGGTAGCGCTGGCGGGCCATCTGGAAATCCTCCAGGACCTCATGCAGAGGCCGCAGGGCAAAGCGCTTTTCCTTGTACATGCTGCAGAAGGCACAGGTATTGTGGCTGCATCCGTAGGTCACCTGCACGATGAGGCTGTACGCCTCGGAGGGCGGACGGTAGACCATGCCTTGGTATCTCATACGCCCAGCTTCTCCAATGCAGACATCTTTACGCAGGTGCAGAAAACGGCAATGGCCTTCTCCACATCCTCCACAGGCGGGAAGGAGGGGGCAATACGGATGTTGCTGTCATTGGGGTCGATGCCGTAGGGGAAGGTGGCGCCGGCGGCGGTCATGGCCACGCCGGCCTCCTTGCACAGGGCCAGCGTCCGCTTGGCGGTGCCGGGCATGGCGTCAAAGGAGACGAAGTAGCCGCCCTTGGGATGGCTCCAGCTGGCGATCTCCAGCGGGGCGATCTCACGGTCCAGAGTGCTCAGAACGGCCTCGAACTTCGGCTTCATGAATGCCGCGTGCTTTTTCATCAGCTTCAGGGTGTGAGCCCGGTTCTGGAGATAGAGCACATGGCGCTGCTGGTTCACCTTATCATAGGAAATGGTCTGAATACCGATCCACTTCTCAAAATCCTCCAGGTTGGCTTCGGAGGTAGCCATGCAGGCCACACCGTCGCCGGGGAAGGTGATCTTGGAGGTGGAGGCAAACTCGTAGACCATATCATAGTTGCCATACTTCTTGCACTGGTGCAAGATGTCCGGGAACTCCACATAGTCGCCGTCAAACTCGTGGATGCAGTACGCATTATCCCACATGATCGTGAAGTCCGGCGCGGCGGGCTTCATGGAGGCCATGCGGACGATGGTATCCTTGGAGTAGATGATGCCCTCGGGGTTGGAATACTTGGGCACGCACCAGATGCCCTTCACAGCCGGGTCCTTGATGGCCTCCTCCACGGCGTCCATGTCCGGACCGGTGGAGGTCATGGGAATGGTGATGAGCTCAAAGCCGAAGGATTCCGTCAGCTTGAAGTGGCGGTCATAGCCGGGGGCGGGGCACAGCCACTTGACAACAGGCTCCTTGCACCAGGGGCGGGGGCTGTTGAGGCGGCCGTGGATAAAGGCGCAGTCGATCACGCCGTACATGAGCTGCAGACTGGCGTTGCCGCCCACGAATACCTGCTTGGGCTTGCAGTCCAAAAGGTTTGCGAACAGGCGCTTGGCCTCCGGCAGACCGGACAGCGCGCCGTAGTTGCGGATATCAATGCCGTCGACAATATAGTCCTCCGGCTCCTTGAGCATATCGAAGATGTCAGATACCATGTCCAGCTGATCCTTGCAGGGCTTGCCGCGGGTCATGTCCAGCTTCAGCCCCTGTGCCTTCAGATCTGCAAAAGCGGTCTGCAATGCTGCGTATTCCGCCCTCCGTTGGTCCAGTGTCATGTCTTTGTATGCAGTCATCTGTCTCATCCTCTCCGGGTAGTCCCTGAAGTTTTATGCGGGGCAAAAGCCCCGGTCAATAATCTTTTATATTATACTCACCTTTTGGCCGAGATTCAAGGACTTTTTCTGTCAAGAATCATAAAAATACCCGGAAAACGCGGAAAAATTTTACGTTTTTCTTTTCTTTTTTCGAAAAATATGTTACAATCCACAAAAATGACAGCCATATCTGCACAGGGGGGACCTTTTTGGAAGATCAACAGCAAAAGAAGTATCAACTGATGACGGAAACACCGGTGAGCCGGCTGATCCCACGCATGGCGCTGCCCTGCGTGGTCAGTATGCTGGTGACTGCCTTTTACAACATGGCAGACACGTTTTTTGTAGGAATGCTGAAGAGCAATGCCGCCACCGGCGCGGTGGGCGTGGTATTTTCCCTGATGGCCATTATTCAGGCCATTGGCTTTTTCTTCGGTCAGGGCAGCGGTAATTTTATCTCCAGGGAGATCGGCCACAAAAACTATCAGGAGGCGTCGGAAATGGCCTCCACCGGCTTTTTCAGCGCGTTGGCTACCGGCATATTGATCTGCGTGCTGGGACTGCTGTTTCTGGAACCTCTGGCCTACCTGCTTGGCTCCACGGACACCATTCTGCCCTATACCAAAGCGTACCTCAGCGTGATCCTGCTGGGCACGCCGTGGATGACCTCATCGCTGGTGCTGAATAACCAGCTTCGTTTTCAGGGCAGCGCCGCTTACGCCATGGTGGGCATCACCAGCGGCGCGGTGCTGAACATCGGACTGGACCCTCTGCTGATCTTTGTGCTGGATCTGGGGATCGCCGGCGCTGCTTGGGCCACCATCATCAGTCAGTTTGTCAGCTTTTGCCTGCTGCTGATCGGCTGCACCAAGGGCGGTAACCTTCAGATCCATCTTTCCCATGTGAAACTGAAGCCTTATTATTATCTGTGGATCTTCAAGGGCGGTCTGCCGTCTCTGGCCCGGCAGGGTCTTGCCAGCGTGGCTACCATCTGCCTTAATCAGGCGGCCCGGACCTATGGAGACGCGGCCATCGCCGCTATGGGCGTGGTGCAGCGGATCATGATGTTCGGCGGCTCTGCCATGATCGGCTTCGGTCAGGGCTTTCAGCCGGTGTGCGGCTTCAACTACGGTGCCGGCCTGTACCATCGGGTGAAGGAGGGCTTCTGGTTCAGCGTCAAGGTGACGTTCGTGCTGCTGCTGGCTGTCAGCGCGGCGGGCTTTGCCTGCGCACCGCAGCTTGTATCCATCTTCCGGGACGATCCGGAGGTCATCGCCATCGGTACGGCGGCTCTGCGGTTCCAGTGCGTGACCTTCTGCCTGCAAAGCTGGGTGGTCATGGGCAATATGTGTCAGCAGACCATGGGACTGACGGTGCCGGCCACCTTTATGGCGGTGGCCCGGCAGGGGCTGTTCTTTATCCCTACCGTGTGGATCCTGGCCCTGACGCTGGGCCTGCCCGGTATCCAGATGGCTCAGATGGTGGCGGACCTGCTGACCTTTCTCTGCTCCGTTCCCATTCAGATCTGGGTGCTGAAAAAATTGTCGCAGCCGCAAAAATAAACTGTAATCGAAACTTTTGGGATCGGATACCGCTGTACGTAAGCTGTACAGCGGTATTTTTCTATGGGGAGAGGCCCTCGCAGCTGTTCTGCGGCATCAAGACCGCGCAGCGGCAGAAAGCGATTGACTTTTCCAAAAAGCTGATTTATAATCGGCATATACCGAAAACGGAGGGGGCGTATGAATGCCGAGACCACCGCGGTGCCGAAGGATCTGCGGCAAACCGCAGATCGATACCTTCTGCCCGAACGGGGGCGGGAGCGGAACGCCGATCCTGCTGACGTTGGACGAATATGAGGTCATCCGGCTGGTGGATCTGGAACAGCGCACCCATGAGCAGTGTGCCGCCCAGATGGACATTTCCCGCTCCACCGTACAGGAGATCTACGAAAGCGCGCGGCAGAAGATCGCGGCGTGTCTTGTCCACGGAAAGCCGCTGCGCATCACCGGCGGGAATTACCGCATCTGCGGCGGTGAGGAGCATCCGCACTGCGGCCGCAGCTGCCGGATGCAGACATTCAACGAATCCGATCACAAACAAAAAGGAGAACCTGATATGAAAATCGCAGTTACCTATGAAAACGGTCAAATTTTCCAGCACTTCGGCCACACGGAGCAGTTCAAGCTCTATGAAGTGGCGGACGGCAAGATCGTCCGGGAGGAAGTGGTGGACACCAACGGCAGCGGCCACGGCGCGCTGGCTGGCTTCCTGATGCAGCGGGGCGTGGATACCCTGATCTGCGGCGGTATCGGCGGCGGCGCCCAGATGGCGCTGGCGGAGGCCGGTATCAAGCTCTACGGCGGCGTCAGCGGCGAAGCGGACGCAGCGGTGAACGCCCTGCTGGCAAGCGCGCTTGCATACGATCCCAACGTCCGCTGTGATCATCACGACCATGCCCACGGCGAGGGCGGCCACACCTGCGGTGAGCATGGCTGCGGCCATCACGGCTGCCACTGATATGGAGGATCGGCTGGTGCAGCTTCCGTTTTGGTCCTCACTGACCGAGCGGGAGCGGGAAACGGTGCAGCGCAGTGCGGTGACGCGCCGCTATGAAAAGGGGGCGCTCATCCATGACGGCGGCAGCGAATGTCTCGGTCTGGTGCTGGTACTCTCCGGAGAGCTCCGCACCTATCTCCTCTCCGACGAGGGGCGGGAGGTGACGCTGTTCCGGCTGTATGCAGGCGATCTGTGCGTGCTGTCGGCCTCCTGCGTCATCAGTCAGATCACCTTTGACACCCAGATGACTGCCCAGCGGGATACCGAGGTCCTCATTATCCCCGCAAATATCGTTGCCATGCTCAAGGAGCAGAATTTGGCTGTGCGCTGCTGCCTCTATGAGCTGGCCACGGCGCGGTTTTCTGACGTGATGTGGGCCATGCAGCAGCTTTTGTTCAAGGGCCTTGACCGGCGGCTGGCGGGCTTTCTCCTGTCCGAAGCGGAGCGCACCGGCTCTGATACGATCTGCATGACTCATGAACAGATCGCCCAGCACATCAGCTCCGCACGGGAGGCCGTGGCGCGGATGCTCAAGCAGTTCTCGGAGGAGGGCCTTGTGGAGCTCAAGCGCGGCGCCATCACCTTGCGGGACTTTGACAGCCTGAAACAACTGATATAGTAAGAGACTGTCGATAAAGTGGTAAATTCTCCGCAACGGTAAGGAAGGGTGTGTGCGGGAAACCCAAGAAGGGTGTCCCGCACCATTAAAATCCTAAGTTTTCAGAACATTTATAAAGTTCTGAAAACTTGCTCAGCGTGTCGAAAAGACTTTTTCGACACGCTGAAATCCGACGCTGAAAAAAGCGTCGGATTTTTTCATGAATGTGACTTTGTCACAGAAGGACGGCACAGAGCCTGCTATGATAAGGCCATAACAAAGAACACAAGGAAAGAGGGAACCGATATGAAAATCAAGCTCAATTCCGATCAGGAGGTTGTCAGCACCGTCCGCGAGGGCCTGAAGCGTACCGGCGGGTACTGCCCCTGCCGTTTGGAGCGCACGGAGGCTACCAAGTGCATGTGTCAGGAGTTCAAGGACCAGATCGCTGACCCCAATTTTGAGGGCTACTGCCACTGTATGCTCTATTACAAATCCTTGGAGGACTGAGAGGGGACCCATCCTCTGCTTCACCCTCGGCTTTTACAGCCTCATGCTGACTTCGCTGCTCATCACCATGGTACTTGACAAGCCACGGACGTGTTGTGCCTTCTGCCCCATGGGGACCATGATCCGGAGTATTTGCAAGCTGAAAAACAAAGACTAATGATATACAAACGAAAGGAGCCTTTCTCATGGCTGAACTGAAAATTACTGCTGCGAATTTTGAAAACGAGGTACTGAATTCCGATAAGCCTATCCTGCTGGACTTCTACGCCGACTGGTGCGGTCCCTGCAAGATGCTCGCTCCCGTGGTCCACGAGATCGCTGAGGAAAACGCCGGAACCCTCAAGGTGGGCAAGATCAATGTGGACGAGCAGATGGAGCTGGCCATGCGCTTTCAGGTCTCCAGCATCCCCATGCTGGTGGTCTTTAAGGACGGCAAGGCCGTGGCGAAGTCGGTGGGCTACCGGCCCAAGGCGGAGATCACCGCCATGGTGGAAAGCGCAAAATAAGGACCGTGACAGGCGAAACGCAAAAGTGAATATGAAAGGGGACGCCATCTGCAAAGATGGCGTCCCTGAGACTGTCGATAAAGTGGTAAATTCTCCGCGACGGAAAGGTAGGGCAGCCGTTAGCGGCTCTGCCGCTTTACGGATGCTGCATACCCCTTG
>OJON01001103.1_pt1 | contig 15695 bp, 17 predicted proteins | sample 1598031 | NCBI WGS metagenome assembly OJON01 (sample SAMN01915216, study PRJEB22387) | human gut metagenome | isolation source: stool | host: Homo sapiens | place: USA | reverse complement strand
AAATATTAATATATACTTTAATATACATTTTTCTTTTATTTGTTACTTCAACATTTACTAAAAAAGATTTTAGACCATAACATATTTTAAATGAGTAATGTTTAGAATATTAGTCAAATGTATATCATATTATTTCTTAAGGAGCGTGATATAAATGAATCCATTTGAATTAAAGCCTATGGATATAAACAAAAGCATTAAAAATTGGTGTGAACTTTATCCAAAATCATATAACATATGTGAAGTAAGTCCATATACAAAAACAAGAATCGTTCTTATGAATGGAACTGAATATGAAGCTGTTAAATTTTCTCATCAATTTTCAAGAAACTGTAATAACAATGATTTAAGGCGTGAACTTGCCTTGATGAGAAATATAGAACAACAACAGCAAAAAAAGATAAGTAATTTAAAACCTAAAAAAGAGACTTTACTTGAACATACAATTACATATGAACAACTCGCTGTTGACCTTACCGCAAGACTTGCACAACGTGATCCGGATCAGAATGTTGTAAATGCACTTAATTTTGCACTTTTAGAGGATTTTGATCATTTATACCGTTATGCAAATTTACTTGAAATGGAATATGGAATTCTTCCAGAAAAATTAGTTGGAAGGTATACTGAAATAATGCCAGGAAGACCAACTATAGCCCATCACAGATATCCTTTTGATAATATAAAATGTGCAACTAATTATAAAGAGGCTGATATGATAACAAAACTTGATATAGCAATAATTACGGCTGCAGAACAACAAACTATGAATTACTACATGAATATTGGAATGTTTTATACTTCTGACCTTGGTCGTAAGTTATATCAAGAAATTGGTATGGTTGAAGAAGCACATGTAAGCCAATATGAAAGCTTAATGGATCCTAATATGTCATGGCTTGAAAATTTACTTATGCATGAATATACTGAATGTTATCTATATTATTCTTGCATGATGGATGAAACTGATCCTTGTATAAAGAAAATATGGGAATGCTATTTTGAATATGAAGTCAGTCATCTTCATATGGCTGCAAAATTACTTGAAAAATATGAAAATAAGCAATGGCAAGAAGTAATATGTGATGGAACATTTCCTGAGCTTTTAAAACTTGGACCAAATATTGAATATGTAAGACGAATTCTTGAAGGTACAGTAAGTTATACATCTGTAAGAGAAGATTATCTATTACTAAAAGATGTGCCTGATAATTTCGAGTTTTTCATGTATCAAGACATAGTAAATGATAATGTAAATCAAGTTCCAAGCCATATGGTAATTAATGAATACATCAGAAAACATGGTTGCGATTATAGGTTTGAGGTAGAAGAAAATCCAATAAAATTATTACGTGACAGAAGATGTGATAACACTTGCGTCGGAAGATATCCTATGGAAAAATGTGAGATGATATTAAAAAATAAATGCAAATGCTAGACTAAAATTTACTTATATGATATACTTCTTATATCAAAGGAGGAATTATTTATATGAAAAAGTATGGAAAGGTAACAAAAGGAGCTTTAGTTATAATAATCATTGTTTGCATTTTAGTTGTAGGAATAGTTGCTGCAATTGGAGTATATAGCTTTGATAAACAAAACAAAGAAAAACAAGAGAAAATATTAGATGATGTTGCAACATCAATGCATACATCAACAAATTTTGATAAGGAGATAAAAACTACTGGAAATTTTGCTAAAGTTGAAAAGGCATTAAAAGAGTATTATATAGAATATATAAATACTTCTAGTGATTTGGTATCAATATATTCTAAAAATTTACTTGGAAATTCACTAACAGCTTCAAATATTTCAAGTGACGGCCCTGAATTTACTAAATCAAAAGAAAATATTAAAAATATAAAGGACACTGAAAATTCAACGTTTACAAAATATGATGAATTAATTTCAGATGAATATATAAATTCAAAAGCTGATGAACTTAATTTATCTGAATATTATTCTAACCTATTTGTTTCAAAGCTAAATGATAACTTAAAAGTTAAAGAGGATGTAGCTACTTTAAAAGAAATTGCGGCTGAATACGATAAATGGTTAGACAAAATAAACAATATTTTTGATTTTTTAAACAAAAACAAGCAAAACTGGAAAATAAGTGGAAACAATGTTATGTTTACAAATGCCAATCTTGTTTCAGAGTATAATTCAATGATTACAGATTTAAAATCACAAGAATCTATTCTTAATGCAAAATTAAAAAATCTAAAAAGTTCTAAATAATATAAAAATTGCCCCGTTATTATACGGGGCATAATCTATATATTATTTGCAATTTCAACGATCTTATCTAATCTATGCTTTAGACCTGATTTTGTAAGTTTATTTTCCATATTTGTTTTCTGTGCTATGAATGATAAACTTTTATCTGGATATTTTTCCCTTAAATTGGCTACGTACTTTAATTTTTCCTCAAGCCCTTCAAATTTTCCAAAATCTTTAATTTTTTTTATTGCCTCAAGTTGAGTTACACTACTTGCAATAGTTTTAGATAGATTGGCTGTTTCACAATTTACTTTCCTATTGATATTATTTTTAACCTGTTTTTCAACACGTATTTGTTCAAAATTAAGTACAGATTTATTTGCTTCTAAAAGTCCCAAAAATGTTACAATTTGATCTGATTCTTTTATATATATAACATAGTTGCTTGAAGATTTTCTCTTTAAAATTTTAGGAGTAAACTCAAGAAGAGATAATATATCATATATATATTCTGTACATGCTTTGTTTTTAAATGATATTTCAAGGTGATAATCTAAAGAGGGATTTACAACGCAACCAGAACTTAAAAACACACCTTTTAATATATATTTAATGTTACTCTCATTTAATTTTGCTATATCAAAGAAAGGATTATAATCTTCCTTCAAGTCATTTTTTTTATTTGCCTGTGTAAGTAACTCACCAAATGCCTCTAAATTAACCTTATTTTTGTCTTTTAAATCCTTTTGCATATTATTTAATATTTCATTTTTTATTTGTTCTGAAAACGACATATAACCACCCTATCATTTCCTCCATAGTCTTTAATACATTGAATTATTTTTATTTTTTCATACCTGCTTATTTCATTTTTTATTTTCTCTAATTGATCATACCCAATTTCAAAAATAATTAATCCGTTATTATTTAAGAATTCTTCTGCGTCCTTTAATATTTTTTTGTAATATTTCATTCCATCTTCTCCACCATCTAATGCAATAATTGGTTCTTTTTTTACGCCCTCATCAAGTGAGGAAATCATACTAGAATTAATATACGGTGGATTAGAAACAATAACATCGTATTTTGCATTTGTACCTTTTAAGTTAGAAAACAAATTAGAATTTACAACACTGCACTTACCTTCTACTCCATTTTCTTTTATATTTCTTTGTGTAATTAGAAGGGCATCACTTGAAATATCTACCAAATCAACATGTTTTATATCTGAATTTTTAGCAATCGATATTCCAAGGCAGCCACTTCCCGTACACATGTCAAGCATTACTTCATGCTTTTCATTATTTATATATGAAATAGCATTTTCAACTAATATCTCACTATCGACTCTTGGAATTAAAACACTAGGATTAACAAAATATTTTTCTTTATAAAAATTAGTATATCCTATAACATAAGCAAGAGGTATATTTTCTTTGTATAACTTATTTAACATCATATTTGCCTTTATCTGCTCATTATAGCTTAATTTTATATTATCCATATCTGCAAATATTTCATCTACTTTTATATTATTGATAGATGATATAACAAGTAGTTCTTCTTTAAGTTGAATTTTAGTCTTTAAATCCTTGTTATTTGATGAGTAATTTCTTAAGAAATCACTCACAGATAAATCTATATTTTCATTTACACATCCAAATAATGTATATATAGCCAGCTCTATCTTATCATCGCTTGGCTCTCTTGTTGTTATAAGTTGTATTGACATAGCAGGATACGCCAAAAATTTTAAAAAATCTGGCAAATATTCTGTATACATTATAAGTTCATAAGAAAATCCTGCCAAAAATGGTAATAATGCAACCTGTATAATAGTTTTAAATACAAGATTATTTGAAGGAATCACCATTGTTATTGTAAGTATAAGTATGAAAAGGTACACTACAAAATTTCCTCCACATCTTGTGTGAAATCTTGATTGCTTTTTTACATTTTCTACTGTAATTTCTTTTTTATTTAGTCTCTCATAAGCATTTGCAGCTTTATGCTCCGCACCATGATATTCAAATAATGTTTTTAATGAGTCTATTTTTGAAAGTAATAATAAATAAATAATAAAGGCTACTATTTGCATTATTGCTTGAGATATATTACGTATATTAATAGAAAGAAAGTATGATATAAAATTAGGTACAGCTGCAACTAAAACAAGTATAAGCGTTATTGATATTACATATGCAGTTATTACTTCAAACCTATCTATTTCAACTTTTTCTTTTGATGTTTTATCTAATATATCCTGTGAAGACTTTAATACATAAGGAACAGATGAGGCAATCATATTTTTCATACTTATCATTCCTCGAATTATAGGTACATCATATATTGTAAATCTATCTTCATCAACTCTATTATTTAATTCTGTTATGTCTACCGTAATGTTTTTGTTATTATCTACCTTACCAACAGCTTCTCTTTTTTTATTTCTTAACATTAGACCATTAAATAAAGCCATTCCCCCAACTTTTTCTTTTCTTTTCTTCATATATTTCTCTCCAAAAAAATAAAAGGGCACTTTAAAGCACCCTATCTAATCTTTAACTTAAGCTTTCTTTCCATATTTTTCCAAGAATTTAGCAGCTCTTCCTTGACTAGACATAGCTTGCTTTTGACCAGTGAAAAATGGATGACATTTACTACAAGTATCTACTTTCATATCTTTTTTTGTAGAACCTACTTCTATAACGTTACCACAAACACACTTTATTTGTGTATTTTCATAATTTGGTTGTATTTCTTTTTTCATATCTATTCACCTTCCTATTATCAAGTAATTAAATTTACTAATATATTTTAGCATATATTTTTATAAAAAACAAGACTTTAAAGAATATTTATAAAAAAATATTCCAAGAGTTAAAAATATAATATAAATAACTTAGAAGTAATGTTAAACATACAATATATAATATAAGGAGGTGAAATATGAAAAATATTTATACAAATAATTTTATTCCAAGGAAAATTTTAAATAATTTTTTATGTTGCTATCCTGGAAAATTACATATAAATAAATCCCATTATGTTACGGGAAAAGATTTATTTTTATTTTCAAAGCTTATGTGTGTCGAAAATGAATTGAGCAATATTACAGGTTGCTGTAATAATCTATGTTGTGATATAAAAAATCTTTTTAAAAGATGACATATATATTTTGTCGTAAATATTGTTTTTTTGTAAAAATTATGTTATACTTTTTTGGAGTTAACTATATTATAGTATAAAGATGTTCGGAAGGATGGTTATATATGAAAAAATTTGTTGTTAAAGGGCCATGTAAATTAGAAGGTGAAGTTATAATCTCAGGAGCCAAAAATGCTGCTGTTGCTATTATTCCAGCCACTTTACTTGTAAAAGGGAAATGTCACCTTGAAAATGTGCCAAATATAAGTGATATAAGAGCATATTATAAAATTTTAGAATCTTTGGGGTCAAAAATTGAACATATTTCAGATAATGAAGTAATAATAGATAATTCTAATGTAAATTCTGCTATTGCTTCATATGAACTTACAAGTAAATTTAGAGCTTCATATTATTTATTAGGCGCTTTGCTTGGAAGATTTGATAAAGTACAAATAAGTTTACCTGGTGGATGTAATTTAGGTGCTAGACCTATTGACCAGCATATAAAAGCTTTTGAAAACTTAGGTGCTAAGGTCGAAGTAAAAAGTGGAAATGTATACGCAAGTAGAGAAGCAAGACTTAAGGGAAACAACATATTTTTGGATGTAGTAAGTGTTGGCGCTACTATGAATGCCATTCTTGCTGCAACACTTGCTGACGGAAATACAACAATTGAAAATTGTGCCAAAGAACCACATGTTGTTGATCTTGCCAACTTCTTAAATTCTATGGGAGCAAATATTAAGGGGGCTGGAACAGATACAATTAAAATTACAGGTGTTGATAGTCTTTCTCAAAAATCTAGTTATTCTATCATTCCAGACCAAATTGAGGCAGGAACTTTTATGGTAGCTGCTGCAGTCACAAAAGGTAATGTACTAATAAAAAATTGTATTCCTAAGCATTTAGAACCTATTACATCAAAATTGATTGAGGCGGGTGCTACTGTCGAAGAATTTCCATCAGCAGTTAGAGTTAAAATGGATTCTACACCTAAAGCCTTTAGCGTAAAAACAATGCCATATCCTGGCTTTCCAACTGATATGCAACCTCAAATGTGTATTTTACTTACAATTTGTGATGGGACCGGCATTATAGTTGAAAGTATTTGGAGTTCAAGGTTCCAATACACAGATGAACTTGCTAAAATGGGTGCTGATATTTCTGCACACGGTTCTACTGCCATTGTAAAAGGAGTTGAAAAATTATATAGTGCACCTGTTCAAGCACATGACTTAAGGGCTGGAGCTGCTATGATCATTGCGGGTCTTGTTGCAGAAGGAACAACTGAAGTGTATAACATTGAACATATCTTAAGAGGATATGAGAATATTACAAAAAAATTCAATAATATTGGTGCTGATATTAAACTTGTAGATGATAGTACTTCTCTACAGGGTGAAGATAATGCTTAATATTCACCCATTATATAGTTCAAGTTCAGGTAATATGTTCCATATTGAATCTAAGAAAACTAATATTTTATTAGATGTAGGAGTTTCATATAAGGCAATTAATGAAGGTTTAAAAGAAATTGATAAAGAACTATCAGATATATCCGCTGTTTTAATAACACATGAACACATTGATCACATTAAAGGATTATCTCTTCTTTGTAGAAAAAACAATATTCCAATTTATGCTTGTGGCAAAACAGCATCTTATCTTAAAAATATGTTAAATGAAAAAAATATACCGGCTGATATAACCAAAATAACATACGGACAAACTTTTAAAATAAATGATTTACAGATAACGCCTTTTGAGACTTCACATGACGCTGTATGTCCTTGTGGATATAACATACAAGGTGATAATTGTAATTTAACATACGCCACAGATCTTGGTTATGTATCCGATGAAGTTTTTGAATATTTAAAACTTGCTGATTACATAGTATTAGAAGCAAATTATGATACAACAATGCTTGACTTTGGTAGATATCCTTATCCTTTAAAACATAGAATAAAAAGTATAACAGGACATTTATCCAACGATGACACTGCATCAACTGTTGCAAGGCTAGCAAAATTAGGAAAAGATGATTTTTTATTTGCACATCTTAGTCAAAATAATAATAATCCTGATATTTTAATTAATACTCTAGAAGATGAACTTTTAAAAAATGATATAACACTTTCAAATATAAATCTAAACGTTGCATCAAAGAGTCTTTCCTGTGAGGTGTATAACATATGATAAACATTAAAATTATGTGTGTTGGAAAGGTGAAGGATAAAAATCTTTTAAATTTAATTGATGAATACAAGAAAAGAATTTCAAAATACGCAAAGTTAGAAATAATTAACGTTGATGATGAAAAGCTCTCGCCTTCTCTCTCTAAGCTAGATATGGAAAATGTTAAAATAAAAGAAAGTAATAAAATAATAAACAAACTTGAGAAAATAAGTAAACCATATATTATAGCTTTAGATCTTACAGGAAATAATCTTACATCAATACAATTTTCAGAAAAAATTGAAAATATAACACTAAATGGCTATTCTACAATTGTTTTTTTAATTGGTGGAAGCCTTGGTATGTCAAATGAACTATTAGAAATGTGTAACTATAAAGTATGTTTTTCAAAACTCACATTTCCACATCAGTTAATAAGATTATTTTTGCTTGAACAAATATTTAGAGCTTTTAAGATCTCAAATAACGAAACATATCATCATTAATTCAAAGTAAATAAAATAATAAATAAAATTTAAGGAGGTAGCTATGAAGTCTACAGGAATTGTCAGAAAAGTGGATGAGCTTGGAAGAATTGTACTTCCATCAGAACTTAGAAAAAGTTTAGGAATTGAAGTAAAAGATTCGCTTGAAATATATACAAGTGGTGATTCTGTTATTCTAAAAAAATATTTGCCATCATGTATTTTTTGTGGTGAAGCAAATGATGTTATAATATTTAAGGATAAAAATATATGTAAAAATTGCTTAAGACAAATAAAGAAAAAGGACTAATCAATCCTTTTTCTTTATTTTTTTACCTGGTATTCCAACAACAGTATTATTATCTTCTATACTATTTAAGACTACAGAGTTTGCACCAATTTTAACGTTATTTCCAATTGTAATATTACCTAAGACTTTACTTCCACAACCCACTAATACATTATTCTTTAAAGTTGGGTGCCTTTTTTTCTTTTCTTTTCCAGTACCGCCAAGTGTAACTCCATGATATATTGTACAGTTATCTCCAATTATTGCTGTTTCACCGATAACAATTCCCATACCGTGATCAATAAATAGCCTCTTACCTATTTTTGCACCTGGATGTATTTCTATACCTGTTTTATGTCTAGAAATTTGTGAAATAAGTCTAGCCAAAAAGTACAATCTATGTTTATATAAAAAATGTGAAATTCTATAGTCAACTATTGCTTTAAACCCTGGATATAGCAAAATAACTGAAATAATTGATTTTGCAGCCGGATCTTTTTTTCTAATATTCTTTGCATCATAGTATAAATCTCTAATACTGTAAAAAAAACATTTCATATAATATCACCTATTTACGGCTATATTTTATTATATGAAATGTTTAATTTTTCGTTACATATTAATCCTATTTATGCTCTCAACCTTATTTGTTAAATCATCTGTTTTTACAATTAATCCATTCAAAAATGCTTCATTTGTACTACATTCATATTTGGCATATGCTCCCTGTACAAATCTTTTCAATGCTATTTCCTTCTTTAAGCCAATTACACTATCTTTTGGACCTGTCATACCAATATCAGTTATATATGCAGTTCCATTTTTAAGAATTTTTTCATCTGCCGTTGCCACATGAGTATGTGTTCCAAATACACATGTAACTTTTCCATCAAGAAAATATCCCATTGCTATCTTCTCTGCTGTAGCTTCTGCGTGAAAATCAAGAAAAATGTAGTCTGCACCACTTTCTTTTACTTCGTCTAACTGAATTAAAATGCTTTTAAAGGGATCACTTGTATTTTTTTCTATAATATCTCCCATTTCAGCTTTTCCAATTAAATTAATAACTCCTATTTTTTTATTATTTCTTTCAATTACAATATTATGATTTCCAACTAGATTTGTTATATTGGCAGGAATTAACAGATCCTTAAAATTTATGTATTCGTTTGCCATTTCCTTTCTATAATATATATGATTTCCCATTGTAATTACATCAGCACCACATGATTTTATCTTTTCATATTCTTGTCTTCTAAGGCCTTTTCCATTAGCAGAATTTTCGCCATTTACAATACAAAAGTCTATTTCATTATTTTTTATTAAATCTGGTAATTCTTTTTGTAATTTCTCTACTCCACTTTTTCCTACTACATCCCCTATAATTAAAAAGTTCATCTTTCACTCTCCTATTATTTATCTTTCCTAGTCTGAATATAATATGTAATTTCTGATAAAATATTATCAGGTGTAAATTTACTAAAAAATCTAGCAAGTTTTATTGTAAAACCAGGTACAATTACAAGTTTTCTCTTAAACATCATATCAATCGCATATTTTGCGACATATTCACTTGACAAAGGCTTTACAGCAAATTTTACACCAGCAGTATTATTAAAATTTGTATTCACAGGTCCAGGGCATAAAACACTTACAGATACACCTGATTTTGATTTCTTTAATTCTTTTCTAATAGCCTGCGTTAATTTTACCACATATGATTTTGAAGCATAATATGAGCTCATAAGTGGGCCAGGCATAAAACCAGCAAGTGAACCTACGTTTAATATAAATCCCCTGTTTCTTTTTTTCATATCCCTTAAAAATAACTTTGTTAAAATATCACAAGCTATAATATTTACATTAATCATTTCTATTTCTTTGTTTAGATCTAAAACGTCAAAATTTCCATACATTCCAAAACCAGCATTATTTATTAATACATCAATTTCATCTTCTTTAAGTTTTTCGTATAACTGTATGCAATTATCTTTTAAAGATAAATCTGTACATATTATTTTAACATTTGTTTTTATTTCACTTTCCAAGTTCTCTAAAGCTCTTTTATTTCTTGCAACCGCTATAATATCATAACCTCTTTTAGCCAAATATTTTGATATATCATATCCTATACCTGACGATGCACCTGTAACTAATGCTTTCATACATTTCAAACCTCTCTTATCCTTAGTTATTATACCATCAAAAAAAAGATAAGTAAACAAAATTACTTATCTTTTTTAATTTTCACTTGTTTTTTACAATTAATTTTAAACTTTATCTTTTTAAAAACGTATAACATCTGCATAAATTATAAAAGCTATGGCTGCTATTATTAAAAGCAAAATAAGATGCATTAAACATAGTATAATATATATATAGTATTATAAGAATGTCAGATATAATGTAAAAAAAGTCAACTATAAAATCAGATATACTATACTGTGTATTTTTCCGAAATTTTTTTTAATAGATTTCATAAATAAGAGCACCTTTCAGTGTATACCCTACACATTATCTTATGTCAATATATTCTAACTACTTTTCAACACTGAGCTTGCTCTTTGACATCTACCACCCATACTATCTATCAAACTTTTATCTTTATATACATCAACAATTTCACAATTATTAGCACAACCATTACACTCTCTACCTACAGTTTTAAATTCTATGTTTTTAATATCAAAAGTGAAGTTTATTTTTTTATTTGTACAATTTAATTTTTTTGAAAGAATAGCAATTCCTAGTGCCCCCATAAGATGTGAATCATTATCTACTATTATTTTTTTATTAAGTTGTTTTTTGAAAGCATTAACCACTCCAACATTTTTACTAACGCCACCTTGAAATATTACCTCATCTTCAATATTCTTTCCTTTGGCTAAATTGTTTAAATAATTTTTTACAACAGCATCACATATTCCTGCTATAATATCTTCTTTGCTATGTCCAATTTGTGCTTTATGAACAAGATCTGATTCAGCAAATACTGTACATCTTGCAGCAATTTTTGTAGGATTTTTAGATTTTAGGGCTATATCCCCTAGCTCTTCAATTTTTACGCCTAATCTTTTGGCTTGAGATGATAAAAACGCACCTGTACCAGCAGCACATAATGTATTCATTGCATAATCAACTACAACTCCGTTTCTAATTATAATAATTTTAGAATCTTGGCCTCCTATTTCAAGTATAGTTTTAACGTTAGGATGTCTTGATAAAGTCCCAATTGCATGTGCAGTAATTTCATTTTTTACTAAACTGGCATTTAATACAGTCCCAATTAAATTTCTTGCGGAGCCTGTTGTACCTATACCATATATATCTGGATTGATTTCCTTTTCATCTAAATTATTTTTTAAACTAGTTATAACTTTTTTAGTAGATTCAATTGGATTTCCCTCTGTCCATAAATATTCACTTGCAATAATATTATTGTTAGAATCAATAACTACCCCTTTTGTAGATATTGATCCTATATCTATACCTATATAATATTTTCTATCCATCTAATACCTCCTTTGTTTTTATGAATTTTTGTTTTTCCTTTTTCATGTAGAGCATATCATAAAAGGCCTCTAATCTTGTATTTATTCCTGTATCACTATTTTGTGTATCAAATGTTAAATACATAATAGGTATATCAAAATCTTTACTTATTTTTTGAAGAATTGGTACAGCATTTTCCTCTGGTGTACATCCAAATGGCTTTATATGTATAATTCCATCATATCCTTTATTTGCAAGTTCAATTGCATGTGCCACACTTACTGTACCATCAGCACCAAGTTCGTACTTAATATATTTATTTGATCTTTTTATAAGCTTTTTCATTTCAAGTGGTTTTGTTACCATCAGATAAGTTAATGTTGTATATCTTTTAGTAACAGCACCCAAATTATTTAATTTTCTTTCTATATTATCTGATGAAAATTGTTCCATTGATGTAAATAGTTCTCCAATTATTCCAATTTTAATCTTTTCATTTCTCTCTTTAATTGATATAACATCTACAGACTTTAGCTTTTTATAATATTTATTTTTGATTTTAATTAATTCTATAAAATTTTTTACTTTTTTTAGTTCAATTAAAAAACTTTTATGCAATAAATCAAATTTTCCTTTATGTAATTCATAAGCCAGATTTTTTCTCATATATACTTCAAATCTATCCAAAAAAAATGCTATCATTGCTGCTATAAAAAATCTATATACTAGTTTAATGAATGTGAGTTTTGGATTAATTTTTTTTAATTTTTTATACACACTTAATGGTTTAATTTTACCCATTTCAACTAAAGTAATATATTCAAATTTATATCCAAGATCTTCTAGAATTTGTTTTTGAAGCTCTGCGTAATACCCATACTTGCATCCACCACCTGCCTGTATAAGGACATTTGCACCACCTTCTAAAGCTTCTATAAAATTACCAAGATTATATTTAAATGGTAAACAAATAAAGTCAGGGCTATAGTTTGATCCTTTTTCAATTGTATTTAAAGACATTCTTTTTGGAATCATAACTCTTGTTGTACTTTTATCTACTATATTTGAAAGCCAATTATATATTGGTATATAATAATTTCCTATATGAGGAAAACTAATAATGTATTTATATTTTTTATTAGAGCCTTTATCCACTTATTCTTTCACCCCTTTTATTCATATCTAAAATATCAATAAAACTTTCAATTCTTGTTTTTAGACCTGCCTGTGCGTCTTGTTCATCTAAAACTAAATTTAGATATGGTACATTTTTTATCCTCCTCATTGCAAGTTCATTTACAAGAGAGTCTGTTCCGCATGGAAATACAGAAAGATAAACAATTCCATCAATATTATTTAAATTTGTATATATACCATTTAACAAATTTTTGCTCGATTTCCAAAAAATACTTTGGGATATGTTCGTATATACATATTTCTTATTTCTAACAAATTTAAATATTTTAGGGTTTTGCATAGAAAATTCATTAATATTTGCATATATAATATCTACTCCCTCCTGCTCTAATAATTTAATTACACTTTTACCTAATAATTCATCATATGCAACATATGGATGGGCCACTATAATTACTTTCTTTTTGTCTTTTCTTTTATTTAATATTCTTAGCTGTTCATCTAATTTTTCTTTATCATAATTCCTTTGTGCTTTCCTTGCTTTTAAATATGCATGTATGCACTCGCGTGATGACTTTTCTATCCTTTTTCCAAGTTTTAAAAAAGCATTTAATTCAGTGCTATTTTTCTCATAATCAATATTCAAGGTTAAAAAATTTGAGTTAAATAAATTATTACATATATCATATAGTGCAAAAAATTTAACGCACGTTGTTTGATTATTTTCAAAAGTGCATAATCTAGGCATAAAAATATAATCAATATTTTCCCTTTCTTGTCTACTTACTAAATTAGCAACATGACCAACAAATATTTTACTTGCAAGACATGATTCACTAAGTGAATATTTAATTCCATTATCAAAAATTTGTTTATTGGTTCTCTCACTATATACTACATCAATTCCTAAATATTCAAAAAACTTACTAAAAAGTATTGGATATTCGTATATTCCAAGACCTAATGGAATCCCTATTTTCATAAATATCACCTAAAAATATTATTTCATTAAAATTTAAATTTATACTAAATAAAAAAATAATTAGTAAAATGTAAACAAATTTTAGAAAAAAAATAGTCAGATAACTTTGTATCTGACTATAAAATTTATTTAGCTATATCTATAGCTCTACTTTCGCGAATAACATTAACTTTTATTTGTCCAGGATAAACCATTTCCTTTTCAATTTGTTTTGCAACATCTCTTGCAATTATAACCATAGATGCATCATCAACTTCTTCAGGTTTAACTATTAACCTTACTTCACGACCAGCTTGAATAGCATATGATTTTTCAATACCTTTGTATGAATTACATATTTCTTCAAGTTTTTGTAATCTTTTAATATATGTACTTACAGTTTCTCTTCTTGCACCAGGTCTTGAAGCTGAAACAATATCACCTATCTGAACAAGGACTGCTTCTATTGTTTTAGGTTCTGTATCTCCATGATGTGCTTCCATTCCCCAAATTACTTCTTCTTTTTCATGATACTTTTTCAGCAAATCAATTCCAAGACTAACATGTGTTCCTTCAACATCATGATCAAATGACTTACCAATATCATGAAATAAACCTGCTCTTTTGGCTATTGTAGGATCCATGCCAAGTTCTACTGCAAGTGTCCCTGCAATATTAGCAACTTCTATAGAATGATTCAAAACATTTTGGCCATAACTAGTCCTATATTTTAATTTACCAAGAAGTTTAACCAAATCAGGATGTACATTTATAACACCTGTTTCAAAAAGAGCTCTTTCTCCTTCTTCTTTTATAGTTGATTCAACTTCGGATTTAGCCTTTTCAATCATTTCCTCAATTTTACCTGGATGAATTCTTCCATCAGCAATCAATCTTTCTAAGGCGATTCTTGCAACTTCACGTCTAATAGGGTCGAAACTTGATAGAACAATAACATCTGGAGTATCATCTATTATAAGATCAATTCCAGTTAATGTCTCAATTGTTTTTATATTTCTTCCTTCCCTACCAATTATTCTACCTTTCAACTCATCGTTTGGAAGTGAAACAGTGGTAACAGTCGCTTCAGACGTATGATCTGTTGCACACTTTTGAATTGCACCAACTAACATTTGTTTAGCTTTTTTTTCAACTGTCTCTTTTGCCTTATCTTGCTCAGAACGGATAAATGTAGCCATTTCTTGTTTCATATCATCATGTAGTTTTTCCATCATTTCTGATTTTGCCTGGTCTACAGTCATTTTGGAAATTTTACTAAGTTCCTCTAATTCTCTTTCCTTAGCTTTTTCAAGATATTTTTCCTTTTGTTGCAATTCATCACTTTTTTTTATAATGTTATTTTCTTTTTCTTCAATTAAAGCAGCTCTTTTATCAACCAAATCTTGCCTCTGATTAATTCTATTTTCTATATCTTGTAATTCTTTCTTTCTGTAACGCGCATCTTTTTCAAATTCATCTTTTTTCTTCATCATTTCATCTTTGGCTTGTAAGATAACTTCTTTTTTTGTTCTTTCCGCATCTTTTTTACTATCTTCTATAATTTTCTTTGCTTGTTCTTCAGCTGAACTAACAGTGGATTCAGCAATTTTTTTTCTATATGAAATTCCAATGTTAAAAAATAAAACAGCAGAGACTGCAAATGCAATTACAGATATTAAAATCGTATATAACATTTTTCTCCTCCTTAAATATTCTTTTTTCAATGTTCAAAACTATATATAAATACATATTAGCATATAATTCCAAAGCCTTTATA
>OJON01001078.1_pt1 | contig 15904 bp, 18 predicted proteins | sample 1598031 | NCBI WGS metagenome assembly OJON01 (sample SAMN01915216, study PRJEB22387) | human gut metagenome | isolation source: stool | host: Homo sapiens | place: USA | reverse complement strand
AAATTATAATATATATTTATTTTTAAATAAATTTTTTTGTCATTTTCATTAATTGTTTTTTACCTTTTTGGTACATACCCATAATATTTGAGCTATTCATAACACCAACAACTGTACCTGCTATCATACCCATTATAGCTCCTTTAGCGAAACTCATAAAATCACTCCTTTCATTTTTTATTATTTTTTGTTTTGCACATCTTTTTTAAACTAGAAAATATTTCATATGTACCAAGTAAGACCATAAACAAGTAAAAACAATTTTTTAAAATTTTTTCATCAATTATTTTTAATAAAAAAATGCCAGTTATACTTCCAATGCTAACGGGAATAACAAGTTTTAAAAGATTTTTGACATCAATATTTTTCTTTTTTACATTATAAATAGTAGTAACTATACCTACAACAATGAACATAATCAAATTATATCCCTGTGCTTCCTTATGCTCTAAAATGTTAAAAATTGTTGTAAGTAGTATAAAAATACTACCACCGCCTATTCCCATTCCAGCAATTATTGTGCTAATTATTGATATTAAAATAAAACCTATATTCAAATTTACACGCCTCTTTCTTGAAAAAATTTAAATACTGTAAGAATAACAAGTAATATACCAGAAATTAAGTTTAAAACATTTGCAGGAATTTTCTTCATAACTTTTGTTCCAATAATTCCTGATATACAAGCAATGACAATAAGTGGTGTAATTATTTTGTAATCAAAATTTATCACATTTCTATATCCAAAAATAGCAAATATACTCGAGATTGAAAGTACAGCTACACTTAAGGCTCTTACTTTATGAGTCTCTAATTTTAAAAAATATATTAAATAGAATACTAAAACCTGTCCTGAACCGGCAGCAAACATACTATTTAAAATTCCTACTAAAAATCCTACTAAATAAATCATATTTTTATTATTTGTAAAAGTAAAAAAAACATGCAAGATTTATCCTGCATGTTTAAAATTAAATTTTTTTATTCATTTTTATTTAAATCATCATTGTTATATTTTGGCGTAAAGTCAAGCATTTCATCTTCTAACTCCTCTATCTTTTTTGAAGAGTTGTCTTCTGTTATAATAGGCTCAGAGGCTATATCACTGTTGTCATCTTGTATAACATTACTATTATCTATAGCTTGTGTATCCTCTATTGAGCTATCTTTACTGCTTACTTCTTCCTCTGCACTATTTGACGCTATATTTTGATCTTCTAAGCTTTCTATATTTTGCACAGCATCATCTTCAGTCACATTTTTATCTATAGATGTATTATCAATGTTTTCTTGTAAGTTAACACTATTATCTAAACTTTGTTCATTATTAGTAACATCTTGATTACTGCTGTCTTCTTGAATGCTTTTTGATACAATATTTTCACTTTCACTTGTTAAATTATTAACTTCGTCAGATTCGTTTTCCTTAATCATATTATTACTATTATCGTTTGGATTATTGTTTTCATATGGACCATAATTATTATCATCTGGTGGATTTGGATTATCCTTTTTATTTTTTATAATTTTATATAAAATATATGCTATAACACTTCCAGCTGTAACTATGACCACAATTAGAGCATCTGTGCTTAAGAATCCACCAGTCACAGGTAATTTCTTATGTTCATTTGAAACTTTCTTTTCAACCATTTCATTATTCTTTTTAATTTTTACATCATATGTTTTTGAATCAATAATATAATCATCTGGAACCTCAACTTCTTGGTAAATATATTCACCAGTTGGTAGAGCTTTAGTTCTTGCAACTCCATTTTCATCAGTTACAATTGCATCAACAATGTCATTATTTGACTTATCAATTACATTAAATTTTGCATTTGCTATTGCTACTTTACTATCCTTATCAATTTTTATAATCTTTAAAATTCCCTTTGCTCTTTGGTTTACAACCTTAGCACTAGCTTCTCTTGACTCTGAAGTTATCTCAAATTCATATTCTTTCTCATCTAAAACATATAGATATGGCGTATCAACTTCTCTGTATTTGTATTTTCCAACAGGTAAATTTTGTACTTGTGCAATACCATTTGCATCTGTAGTAACTGTAGAAATTACTTTATTATTCGAGTCTATTATTTCAAATTTTACACCTTCTATAGGCTTATCATTTTCATCAACTTTTATAATTTTAATTACACCATATATTTTTTTATCAGTTACAGTCTGTTCTACCACTTGATTTAAAGTTTCAATTTTAAATGTATACTCTTTTGTATCCATATCATATCCATCAGGAGCTTTTACCTCTTTGTATGTATATGAACCTTTACCTAAATCTGGAGATACAGCCTTACCGTTTTTATCAGTTGTAAGTTTAGCAATTACTTTTTTGTTAGAGTCATATATTTCAAATTCTGCACCTTCTAAAGGTTTCTTTTCATCGTCACCAACTTTTAGAATTTGTAATTTTCCAACTATTTTTTCATTTGTAATAGTTTCTCTTACAACACTATTTTTTTCTGTAATACTAAAAGTTCTTGTTTCAGTATCCATAATATATCCGTCTGGAACTGATACTTCTTTATACGTATATGTACCTTTTTCCAATTGAGGACTAGTTGCAATACCATTTGCATCTGTTGTAAGTTTTGCAACTACTTTATTGTTTGCATCATATATTTCAAAAACAGCTCCAGCAATTGGTGTTTTTGCTTTCTTTTCTACTTTTGTTATTTGAAGCACACCTTTTACTTTTGTATTTTTTACTTCAACACTAGTTGTTTGATTTCTCTTTACTGTTATATTATAACTTGCCTTTTCAATAATATAGCCATCTGGAACTGAACTTTCAGTCAAAGTATAATTTCCAAGATCTAATTTATTAAAACTTAAGCTACCATTTGCATCTGTTTTACCAGTTGCAACCTGTTTCCCAGCTGAATCACTCAATGCAAATTCTGCACCTTGTACAGGCTTTTTATCTTGGTCAGATTTTACAATTTTTATATTTCCTTTGCTCTCTTCCCAAGATGCTGTAGCATTTCCTGATACGTCAACTTGTTCTGTATCTAAGAAAACAAAGTTTTGCCAACTACCTCTTCCATATATAACCCCTACATATTTATTAGCTTTTGCAGTTGCGTTTATTTTTAGAGATCCAGCAGGAAGTGATTTTTTAACTAGTACATATATTTCCTCATTTTTTGAAAATGAAGATTTTTCTTTATTGTTTTTATCAACAATTTTTGTTCCAGCTGGTTGACCAGATAACGAAATATTTATCTTATTTATAGAAGAATACCCTGTTATTGCAGCTTTATATGGTCCAATTTTAATTTGACTATCACTATATTCATAATTAACTTTTGCTTTAGATGAGTCAAGTTTGAATGTACCTGGATTATAACTAGTATTTAATAATTGGTTAGCTATTTTTTTACCATTTTTTAACATATCACCTGTATATGAACTATACTTTAAATTGGCTTGAAGCTTATTCATATCAAAATTTAAGCCCTTGGTATCTGACGTTCCATTTACAGCTGTCCAAACAGCCATCTGAGTTGCAAGATAAGCTTCCTCATCATTAGCTGCACCTAACTGTGCCGCACTTTTTGTAGGATAACCGTTCATAAGAACTGCAACTGCTTTATTTGATTTTACATTTCCGATATACTGAAGACCTGTTCCATTTGGTGGATTTTTTATATCATAATCCATACAATATGCAACGTGGCCTCCCATCCATGATATTGCATAATAACTGTATGAATTATGGTTATTATCAAAAGCATATGGATGTTGTATTCCGTCTTTAAATGTATATACCAATGTTTCTCTACCAGCTTTTAGAAAGAATGGATTAACATCAACAAGCATAATTACAGTAAGAATTGCAATTATTATGATCTTAACCCTAGTCTGCCTTAATTTAGAATATCCCTTTCCTATTTTTTCTATTATTTTCTTCATATGTACTCCTCCAAATATATCAAATATATTTATGTTGCAATCATTCTAGCATAAAAAAAAATATTCGTCAAAGCTTTATGTCGTCTTTTTCAACGTTTTTTTCGCTTTTATATTATAAATTTATTTGATTTTGTGGCGTTTTTATTTCAATATTACATTTTAATTAAATCTATGACTTCATTTTGTAAAAAAACTAGTTGAGTATTGATATTACTAGCTTTACATTAATATATAAAGCACATGAAGATAAAACCTCATATGCTTTATTTATTATTCCTCTATTATATATTGTTTATACTTTCCATAGTCTTTCTGACTTAAACAAATTTTAATCAAAGTTCCTCTGTCTGTGTAATCTGTTGATATAAACTCATACTTTTCATTTAAATATGACGTAATGTCACCTCTTTGAAAAGGAATTTCCATTTTACATGTTATATATGATGAAAAAATCTTATCTGATATTACTTTTATAAGTTGGTCTACACCAATATTATTTCTTGCAGAAATATACACTTTATTTCCATCAATATATGGTAATTTACAGTTACTTACTTTATCACATTTGTTAAAAACATAAACTACAGGGATATTGTCTGCTCCTATTTCTTTTAAAGTATCATTTGTAACCTTAATATTTTCCTCATAGTCCTCATCAGAATAATCTATAACATGGAGTAATAAATCTGCATTTTTTACCTCTTCTAATGTACTCCTAAATGCTTTTACAAGAGAATGTGGTAGATCACGTATAAATCCAACAGTATCAGATAGTAAAAATTCTTTTCCGTCTTTTAATTTTACCTTCCTTACACTTGTTTCAAGTGTTGCAAAAAGCATATCCTCCTCAAGTACCTTTTTTGAATTATCTGAAGATGACATATCTACAAAGCTATTTAAAATAGTAGATTTTCCCGCATTTGTATAACCAACAAGAGACACTAAAGGGATCTGTGAATCATTTCTTTTTCTTCTTTGAATATTTCTCCTAATCTTAACCTCATTTAGTTCTTTATTTAATTTATTAATTCTATCCTCTATTATTCTCCTATCTAGTTCAATCTGTTTTTCACCACTACCTTTATTACTAATTCCACTTCCTCCACCTTGCCTTCCAAGAGACATATGAAGTCCTGCAAGTCTTGGCAACATATATCTAAGTTTTGCTATTTCAACTTGCATTTTAGATTCATTTGTCTTAGCTCTTCTTGCAAAAATTTCAAGAATAATAGAAGTTCTATCTAAAATTTGTATATCTAACTTTGATTCTAAATTTTTTAATTGAGATGGTGAAAGTTCGTTATTAAATACAACCATATCAGGTTTACAATCATCTATTTTCTCTTTTATTTCTTCTATTTTTCCAGTTCCGACATAAAATGCTGAATTTATTTCCCTTAAATTTTGTATAATGCTCCCAACTGGTTCAATCTCACATGCTTTAACTAATTCTTCTAATTCATTCATAGATTTAAAAAAATACAATTCATCGTTTAAATTTGCTCCAACAAGTAGTGCTTTTTGTTTTTCCTCCATAAATAATACCTCTTTATCTAATCTTTACAATATCTGAACAAGTATACCCTATTTATTAAATTTTACCAAATATGTTTTTTATAAATTCAATAAATAGTTAATCGCTTCGCTTGCCGTATCAGTTACTATATATAACTGTCTATTCTTAGGGTCTGCAAACCCTTCGTGATAAATTTTATCTAGCATATCAAGTAAATGTCCAAAAAAATTATCTACATTTATTATTATAATTGGAATATTGTGTTCATGATTTCTTCTTGTTTCAATTGCTGTCATTATCTCATCTACAGTACCAATTCCACCAGGTATGAAAATCATAATATCTGATATTGATGTAAAAGTATTTTTCCTCTCGTTTACAGTATTTGAAACGTACGATTTACTGTATGATATATTTTTTAAATCACCTTCATATGCCTTAGCACTAGTAACAATAATATCACTTTTGTTACTTTTTGATACTAACGAATAAATTTTTCCCATTAATCCATGTTCACATCCACCAAATACAAGATTATGTCCTCCATTTATAATATAGCTAGCTATTTGCTCTGCAACCATATTATAACTTTTATTATCAGTATCCCTTGATGAACAACCCACAAATATATTCATAGTACGTCTATCCCCTCTTTTAACTTATCTTGCTTTTTTATACTTAAAAATTAATGCAATATTTCTTGTACTCTGCCAACTTGTCCATCTTCGAGCCTTACCTTAATTCCTCTTGGATGAACTTTACTATTAGTTAGAATATCCTTTACTACTCCTTCTGTTAAAATCCCAGTTGGCTGATCTTTTTTTAAAACAATTTTAACTCTTAATCCTGGTGTTATATTACTTCTAATTTGATTTTCCATAACAACCTCCCAAAAGAATTATATCAAAAAAAATCACCTTATACAATGTATAAAATGATTTTTTAAATATTTTATTTCTAATATTTTATATAAATAACACAATGATTTTTTAAAAACCAGTTTTAGGAAGCTCTATTTTTTCAATTTTTTCTAATTTATTATTCATAAACTCTACAGATGTAGTGGAACCAACTTTTAACTCTACAATTTTAAAATCACAATTTTTATCTATGGTATACGGTGCAGGTACTTCTTCCTCTTTTACTTTTACCTTAGTATTTTTAAATATCTTTAGATCTTTTTCTACGTCTAAATATATCTTTCCATCTTCATTAGTAGTAAAACTACCAATAAGTTTATCATTCAAATCATATATACTAAATTTAACATTTGGAATATGTATGCTTTCATCTTCAGCATCTTTTTTTATGATACTTAAATTTGTTTTTACTTCATTAAAATTTCCACCAATATATGAACTTTTTAATTTTACAGGCTCTAAAGTAAGGGATAAATCTTGCATACCACTTATACTTGATTTAGCAAAAAGAACAGCACTCTCTTTATATCTACTTTTTATATTTATTTTAAAATCTATATTGCCACTGTTACTTTCTCTAGGTATTAGAACCTTTATTTGTTTATTTTTATTAACACTATCTATTTTGTTGTTATTTTTATCTACAATTAAATAATCTTTAACTCCTTCAATACTAATGTCAATATCTAATACATTATCACCATACTCAAGGCTGTAAGTTTTGGAATAATATCTTTCATCTAGTTTATCAATATCATTGCTTTCTAATTCTTTAATAACTACACCATTTGAGTACTGTACTTTGGAATTTAATCCATTATTATATATGTTCTTCACACCTTCGACAACTCTTAAATATTGTTCCTCCATTGGTGTTATTTGATTTATATCTAAATTATTTAATTTAACCCATATAGCAAACTGAGTTGCATATCTTGCTTCACTTTCGTTTGCAAGGCCAAGCTCACTTACGGTTTTATATGGATAACCATTTAATACAATGTTATTTACAACACAATCATCTACATATTTCTCCACATCTACGTCATATCCACCATCAATTGTTTCGGCCCCAGACATTCCTAAATTCATACAATACGCAGGCAAACTTTTAGATTCATTATTTATATAGTAATACTCGTGTATTCTTTGTGGTCTATCTTTATATTTTATATATCTAAAAGAATCCTTGTATGAATAAACATGATATCTTCCAAAATCGTTTGAATTTTTAGTTACAGCTGTACTATATGGAATATTTAAAAAAAACATCATCAACATAACAACCACAATGAACTTTCTCTTGTTATTTACTTGCTTGTTTTTTAACTTTTTTTCTTTTACACTATCTTTACTTTTATTAACAATACATATTTTTTGCATTCACTCCTCCTTATTCTATTGCTTGTACAACCAGCCTTTTATTTGGCTCGTTATCTACACAAGTTATTAAAGTTATTCTATTATCATTTGTACTATTTAAATAGCCCCAATCATAACTATCAATTTCCAATTTTTTATCCACTTTATATTTCCTAACATTATCTCCTAATTTATATATAACTTCATCACCAATATTTAGTTTATGTATATTACTAAAATAATTGATTTTGTAACCCCTGTTATGTGCTGCAAGACCAATATTCCCATCTAAATTACTTGTAGTTGGAAAATGTCCTACATACCCTTCTAAAGTATCTTGCTCTACACCCTCTTTAATCGGTGCATCATTTAAAAAAATTGCAGGAATTGTAATAGATGAATTTAAAACTACAGTATCTTTATGCATATCATTAATATTCTGTATTTTTTCCTCATTTTTATCATTATATATGTTTAAGTTAATATCTGGCGTTTTAAATTTTGATTTATTTTTATTATTTATAAATAGTAAGGATATAAATATTACAAAAAGAATTAATACTACTAGAAACAAAAAATTTTTACTTGACTTTAATTTATACTTTGACCTCAAAAAAACCTCCTTAGAAAAATTTGAAAGAAACTAATTAGAAAACACACCAAGATTATATCGTCCCATTTTTGCTTTGTCAAGAAATTTTCATCGCAATTTTTGACAACAAAAATTATATTACACAAATATATCAAAAGCCATATATATATATAATAAGTAACCCTTAGATAAACCAAAGGTTACTTATTTATATACTTTATATTATTCATAATATAAAAATTATTTTACATTTTAAATTTTACAGACTATTAATCCAATTATCAATATCTACATTGCTTGTAACAAGGTTATCAGAATATCCCTCAAAAACAATATTCATTTCATTTTGTACTTTTGAATCAGGGCATAATTCTTCTATTTCTTTAAATGTTTTTCCAAGCCAACCTGCATTTGTTGAAAAAGGTATGATAACTTTTCCTGACAAATCATAATTTTTCAAAAAAGCTCTTACAACTGGTGCGGGGCGATACCACCAAGTAGGAGTACCTATTATAATTTTATCATATTTACTTAAATCAACATCTACTTTTTGTATTTCAGGAATTATATTACTTGCTTCACTATTTTGCTCATCATCTACTACCTCCTGATAATTAGTTGAATATGGCTTAATAGGTTTCAATTCAACTATATCACAATTTATTTTTTCCTTTATCATATTAGCTATCATTTTTGTATGTCCTGTATATGAAAAATATACTATCAAAGAATTTCTTTTTTCCATTTTATTTAATTCCTCCTAATTTATCATATTCTTCATCTGATACAGGTTCGCACCATTCATTTGATGTATTTTCTCCTGGTACTTCTACTGCTAAATGACTAAACCAACTATCAGCCTTTGCTCCATGCCAATGTTTAACATTTGCAGGAATTGTCACAACATCTCCTGGTTTTAGACTTTGAGCCTCTTTTCCTTCTTCCTTATACCAACCTTCTCCATCAACACATATAAGTATCTGTCCTCCATTTTTAGTAGCATGATGTATATGCCAATTATTTCTACATCCAGGTTCAAAAGTTACATTTGCAATAAATAAATTATCAGTTTTTGCAAGAGGCTTCAAATATGATTTACCTGTGAAGTACTTTTCATATGCAGTATTAGGAGTTCCCATTCCAAACATACCACCATGTTCTCCATTTTCAGTATCATCTGCATATACTTCTTTTGCTAAATTAAATACAGCCCAAGCATTTGGCCAACCCGCATAAAAGGCTGCATGTGTTATTATCTCAGCCATTTCTTCCTTTGTTACCCCATTATTTTTTGCATTTATTAAATGATACTTTAATGAATTATCAACTAATCCTTTTCCCATAAATATACATATTGTAACTAAAGACCTATCTCTTAAAGATAGTTTATCTTCTCTAGACCACACTTCTCCAAATAAAACATCATCATTTAGTTCTGCAAACTTTGGAGCAAAATTTCCTAAACTATCTCTACCTGCTGTTTGTTTTTTCATAAAATACACCATCCTTTTAATTTATCTTTTGAACTATTAGCATCACTACCACGAATAGCAAGTCCTGGTTTTATATCAGCATTTTTACATAGCTTTTCTATATCTTGCATAATGCTTCCAAGTCCTGAACCTTCATGAGTGGAAAATGGTTTTACAATTTTTCCTGCAAAATTTAATCCCTCAATTGCAGTAAATAAAGGTATTGGCAAATGTCCCCACCATACAGGTCCACCAATATAAATTACATCATAATCATTTATATTATCTATTTTATTTTTTATCTGAGGTCTTATATTTAAATTTAATTCTTCTTTTGCCTTATCACAACATTCTTTATAACTATATGGATAAGAAATAACGGGTTCAACTTCAAAAAGGTCTGCATTAGTTATTTCATTTATAAATTCAGCAACTATTTTAGTATTGCCCTTATCAATATTTCTAATTCCATCTCTCATATAATTTTCGCCAGTATGGGAAAAATATATTACCAAACTTTTCATTTATAACACCACCTTTTATTTTATTACATTTACTTTTTCAATATCTTGTAATATTAGTTCTGGTTTTAAATGGTTTTTAGTATAAATTTCGTCTAAATCTTCTCTATCTGTAAATTCTTTTTTTCCTCCATAATTTAAAACTTTCATATTACTTAAGCCATAAAATCTTGATATTTTTTCACCAAAACCACCATCTAAAATTCCATCTTCTAAAGTAATAACTAAATCATGATTTTCTTTTAAATTTTCTAAAAGTTCTTCATCTATACCAGATATATAATGTGGATTGATAACTGTTGCCTCTATTCCTAGTTTATCTTTTAATATTTTTGCAACTTCTTCTCCTAAATAATAAAAATACCCAAGTCCAATTATTGCAACTTTATTTCCTTTTTTCTCTACTTTGAATTTATTTAAATCAGAATAATCTGTTGTATCTTCATTTCCTGTTGATTTCATCTCATGCATACTTGCAGCTCTAATTATTACAGGATGTTCTGTTTGTGTAGTCGCCCAATTTAACATTGCTATATATTCCTCTTTATTTGCAGGTGCAAGATATACTAAATTTGGAATATTTGAAATCATAGAAATATCGAACTGACCTACATGCGTTGCATCCATTGGTGACAATCCACCATCAAACACTACAATAACTGCAGGATTATTATTTAAAGCTAAGTCTTGTGATAATTGGTCATAAGTTCTTTGAATAAATGAACTATATACTCCAAATATTGGTCTACCTCCGTTTTTTGCAATACCAGAAGCGAGTGCTACAGCATGTTGTTCAGCTATTCCAACATCAACATAATGTTTACCCAATTTCTCCCTTAAATCTGGTGTAAAGCCACATACGGTAGGTGTTGCAGCTGTGATTCCTACAAATGGTTCATTATTTTCACATTTCTTAGATATAAAATCTGCAAGTATACTTGAATAACTTTCTTTTGGCATTTTGCTGTAATCAAAATCACTTGGCATAACCCAGTGTCCAGCCTCTTTATTTTCTTCAGCAAATTTATATCCTTTTCCTTTATTTGTATGAATATGCACAACTACTGGTTTATTTGTATCTTTCACAGCTTTGAATGTATTTATTAAACTTTCAACATCATTTCCATCTTCTACATAATAATAGTCAAAACCTAAAGCTTTAAACATATTACATTCACTTTTTCCATTAGTCGTTCTTAGTGTATCAAGATGTCCTACAAGTCCTCCTTGATTCTTCGCTATTGACATTTCGTTATCATTTACAACAATTATAATATTTGAATTTAAAACAGCTGCATTATTTAGTCCCTCGTATGCCTCGCCACCTGTAAGTGAGCCATCACCTATTACAGCAATAACATTACCTTTTTCATTCTTAACATCTCTTGCTTTTGCAAGACCAGTTGCAAGACTTATTGATGTTGAAGTATGACCAATTTGAAAGAAATCATGTTTACTTTCATGAGGATTTGTGTAGCCTGATATATCTTCATATTTTTCTTCATCAATAAAATTATCTTTTCTTCCAGTAAGAATTTTATGTGTATAGCATTGATGAGAAACATCATATACTATTTTATCTACTGGTGAATTAAAAACGTAATGCATAGCAATTGTAGGTTCAATAAAACCCAAATTTGGTCCCATATGACCTCCTGTTTTACTTACTTTTTTTATAATTATTTCTCTTACTTCCCCTGCTAAATCATTTAATTCCTTGATATTCATTCCTTTTATATCTTTAGGATCATTTATTTTTTCAATTAAACTCATATTTTCCTCCTCTAATTATATTAACCTAATAAACCAAAAGTATTTATGGTTCTTCCATAAAATCCTTTCTTTTTCCATTAATTATTTCATCGTATAATTTTATTTTATAACTTAATCTATTAATTGTGCTTGTAATATCTTGCAATTTATTTTGTAATTTTTCTTTTTGCTCTATAAGTAAATTTTTTCTTGCTAGAGCTGTATTTTTTCCTTCTTTATACAATGTAACATACTCAATTAAAGCCTCGATTTCCATTCCTGCATTTCTCATACATTTAATAAATTCAACCCACCTACATGACGATTCATCATAGTTTCTTATTCCACTTTTATTTCTTGGAACTTGCGGTATAAGCCCTATCCTTTCATAATATCTTAAAGTATCTGGTGTAATATCATATTTTTTACTTACTTGAGCTATTGTCATTTTATCACATCCCTTCTTATATATTTAATATTATACTACTTGGAGTGTACTCTAAGTCAAGCATTTTTTTTAATTATCCATATTTTTTATACTATAAAAAAAAGACTTGTAATAAAAATAACAAATCTTTTCTTTATATATTTTTTTATAAGCTAGTTACTCTTGCCACTTTACAAATTTCTTTAATTTATTTTGAATCTTTGTCTCAATTCTTGATACATAGGAACGTGATATTCCAAGTTCATCAGCAATTTGCTGTTGTGTTTTTTGAATGTGTCCACTTAATCCATATCTTGAACACATTATATATTTTTCCCTTTTAGGAAGTTTGTCATTTATATATCTTACAACTTGCTCACTCATTATTTTATTATAAATAGTATCAATAGCATCCTTACTATCAGAATCTAATGTATCCACAAGTTCCATATCATTTCCATCTTTATCAGTGCCAATAATTGTATTCATAGAAACTTCTGCTTTATTTTTTTTAGTAGCTCTTATATGCATTAAAATTTCATTTTCAACACATTTAGATGCATATGTACTTATTTTAAAGCCCTTTTCTGTGCTAAAACTATCTATTGCCTTTATAAGTCCGACAATACCAATTGAAATTAAATCCTCAAGTTCCTGTTCTGAGTTTGAATACCTTTTTGCAATATGTGCAACTAATCTTAGGTTATGTTCTATTAATTTATCCCTTGCTTTTTTATCTCCCGCAAAATACTTTCTTAAATAAAATTCCTCTTCTGTTTTACTAAGTGGCTCTGGAAATAAATTATTGCTAGATATATATCCAAAAAGGAAGAATACATGCGACAGTAAATTACTTAAAAAACTTAAAAGCATAAAAATACCTCCTACATTCTTAGTCTATATTTATGCTCCAGTTTTAGTTCTTTGCCTGTCTTACTTGTACCATTATACTAAAAAAAATAAAAACGCAAATTACATCTAATTTTACTAAGTGTAATCTACGTTATATTTTAATTTTCCCATAAATCTTTTGTAATCTCTTCAATGTGTTTCCTTCTATTTAAAGTTTCCTTCTCATCAACAATATACTTTCCACTAATATTTGAAAGAATATCACCCTCTTTAACACATCCTTCTATTTGATTTTTTTCTATATTAACGATTTTTTTATTTTCATCCTCACACACTACATATTTACCTTCAAATCTATCTACAATTAACATACTCTACCTCTATTTCATATAACTGTAACTTGCTGGTTCCTTATCAAACGTTATATTATTACCATCACAATTTACGGTGATAGTTCCCTGTTCATCAGTTCTATATACTTTTATTCCGTATTTTTTTAATCTTTCCATAACTGATTTTTTTGGATGATTATACGAATTGTTTTTTCCAACGGATATTACAGCATAACTTGGATTTACTTTTTTTATAAAAGAGTCTGATGTTGACGTTGAAGAACCATGATGTCCTATTTTAATTAAATCACTTCTTATATCATATCCTTTTTCCAATATTTCGTTTTCGGACAATTTTTCTGCATCCCCCATAAATAAAAATGTCCTATTCTTATATTTTAGTTTTATTACAATAGAATAATTATTTGCACCGTCGTAATTTTCTGAATTAGGAGCTACCACTTCAAAAATAGAATATGCAAAATTAAATATTTCTCCAGTTTTTGGAGCGTATAACTTTTTGTTCTTTGAATTAACAGCATTTACAAAATCTTCAAAAGTTTTTGTTGTATTTGTCGTCTTTGGAAATAGAATTTTTTCTTCATCAAAATTCTTAATTACATCATCCATTCCACCGATATGATCTTCATGTGCATGTGTACCTATAATATAATCAAGCTTTGTTACACCTTTTTTTCTTAGAAAATCTACCACCAAATCTCCGTCATCATTATTTCCAGCATCTATTAGCATAAATCTTCCATTTTGCTCAATCAAAATTGAGTCTGCTTGACCAACATCAATGAAATAAATGTGTATATCTTCTGTAGTACTCTCAATATTTGTATCTACTAGTAAATCAGTTGATTGGCCTATACTAGATACATCTGAATTACTTATATGATTATTTTTAAGAACTTCGTTTCCACCAAATAAAACTACTACAAGACATGCTATTATACCTATTAAATATTTAATTTTCCTCTTCATTATTTCCACCTAACATACTTTTAATTTTGAATATTAATGATTTGATTTTATCAGAAAATCCGTTACTTTTCTTTTTAATAATCATTTGATTTTGTGCCCTGCGATTACCAAAAAGTACGGGTACAGGCTCAATATCATAATTAATGTCTTCTTCAATGTTTCTATTATAATCAAAATTAATAGGTGCGTCATTTTGCATGTATTGGTTATCTTCCTGTTCAATTTCTTCAATAGTTTCGTATGATCTTATCCTATTTCTTCTTGAAACGTTTTGTTCTGGAAATTTTATAACATTTTTATTTAATTCTTTTGCCTCTTTTATTAATTTATCTATTTTTTCAATTGCATCTTCAGCAGACATAGGATTTTTAATAGGAACATCCTCTTTTTTATCATTTACTTGTATTTCTTTTGTTTCCTCTTCAACTTCCTTACCAGAATCCTCTATATTCATGCTTTCAATAACTTTATCAATATTTTTTAAATCTTCCTCTGTAATATCAACATTTTCCACAGTATCATTATTATCTATTTTTGTATTTATATCTTCTTTGACATCTTCTTCTAAATTGCTATCATTTATTTCTTCTTTTTCTACACATTCTATGTCATCTAGTGAAAATTCTTCATTTACAATATTATCCTCTTTTATTTCTGATTTATTTAAAACGTCATTTTCATCATTTCTTAATATACTCTCTTCATTATACACACAATCATATTTAGTATTTTCTACTTCTTCTATTACTTTTGCTATACTCTTTAGTTTTTCCCTTAATTCATCTATTTTACTAAAATATTCTTCTCTTTTTTCCTTTGACATCTCATCTGTTGTAAAACTTTTACTTACTTCAAGAAGCATACTTAATATTTCTCGTTCGTATATTTTTGCTTCTTCCTTTAACCCTTTTAAATTATTTTCCATTTCCATATTTAACCTCACCATTTTTTTGATTATATCATATCCCCAAAAAATTTTCTATATCTTTTACTTTAAAACTTAACTTATTTATTAGAAATTATATTGACTTTATTTTAAAAAAAATATATACTTTTTTAGGTGAATAATTTGAAAATAAAAAATGAAAAAAATTTACAAGATCCTGCTGCTTATAGCTGTTTGCATCATAGCAGTATCAGGATGTAAAAAAGAGGATAAGGTTAGCGGCACCAGGATTTACTATACAGACTCAGAGGGAGTTTCACTGGTTGAGAAGGGCACAAGAATCAAA